>Ga0114931_10000211_pt1 | contig 66932 bp, 72 predicted proteins | sample 2SBtaG_FD_89579 | JGI IMG/M metagenome (GOLD analysis project Ga0114931, IMG submission 89579) | Deep subsurface microbial communities from Kolumbo volcano to uncover new lineages of life (NeLLi) - 2SBTROV14_V59a metaG | ecosystem: Environmental > Aquatic > Marine > Volcanic | place: Kolumbo... | reverse complement strand
CCCATCTCAACCTCTCTTCTTTAATTGTTTGTGCCATATATATCGCCATTTCCCCATTCTAGGGGAAACCGCCATAAGTCCTTGCACATTACCAACCGAGCTTGACAAAAGGGGTGCAGTACACGCAAGAGGATCCTGGCTAAGTATCTGGATGTGGCATATCGTGTAGGAAGTATTATCTACTTAATCCGTTTTTACGTACATCTGCTACACCTTGTACACCAACATATGAATGAGCATATATTTAGCGACCGTAAAGGTTCATTGGAACCTATATCCTATATAAGGTTATAGCAGATTCTACGATAAATGATTGTACACAGAGAGAAAGAGGCGATTTTTCACAAATTTCCGAGAATCATCGGGAAGCTCCGTTCTGAAGACCCAAGCCTTTTGATTAATAGAGCAACGAAAGAGGTCGCAAATCAGAGGCCTTATAAATCCCAGAAGTTTGTAAACACTCGTTATTATAGATTCAGAAAGAAGTCCAATAATATGCCTCCGGATGAGGTGGTAAAGGAGTTTGGTCTGAGTGCCGATTTATTGTAAAACCGTAGCTGTAAATGGTGCTAACGTTTTTGCTAACACTTTTTACTCATTGAGCTTCGATACAGCCTTTTTAAGAGCCTCTGGTGTCGGGTGAGAGTATATCGCATCGTCATCTGGATAGTACTGTATCCCTGGAGCTTGGAAACGCTCGATAAGTCAGCTCCCGAAAGAACCAGCCTAGTCGCAAAAGTATGTCTAAGGTTGTGGAATCTAAGGTTTTTCATTTCGGCACGCCTGCATGCGTTCTTAAAAGCATTACGTACACACTTGAGCGCTCTGCCACTATAAGGGAATACGGGATTTAATTGGTGCGAGAGGGGGGAGTCGAACCCCCACACCCTTGGGTACTGGATCCTAAATCCAGCGCGTCTGCCAATTCCGCCACTCTCGCGGGTGGTGGGCTGTGAGGGAATCGAACCCCCGACCCGATGATTAAGAGTCACCTGCTCTACCTAGCTGAGCTAACAGCCCTTTTCTAAAGAAGGATTATATTCTAACGATTATAATTTATCTTGCAATAGTCAACTTATTTGCGATCGTCTTGCGTCAGCCAAATAGAGCCCGCCGCGGCTCACGTTACTTTATTTCTCAGAATCTTCGCATCGCCCTCGTCTATCATAATGACCGCCGGCTGCTCGAATATGAAAGCGCTTGACTGAGGAATATTGTAAGAACCCACGTTTTTGACTAATAACTTATCCCCAGCTCTCAGCTCAGGGAGCTTTACCCGCCCGATAATATCCGTCTGAAGACATAGCGGGCCGTATACAATAGTATCTCTCGGCTCGCCCTCTGATTCCGTTATGCACTCAATGTCCTGATACCTGAAGAGCGATGTCGGGAGTATATTGATTCCGGCGTCCGCCACTACGGCCCTCTGCCCTCCCGGAAGCTCTTTTACAGCTACGACAGTTGTGATCAATCGGGCGGCACTCCTTACGATCGCCCTCCCCGGCTCGAGAATCAACAAAGGCAATTCGCTTTCCTTAAATTCATCCAGAATCGGAGATGTAATAGCCTCGACATAGGGCCCCAGTGAATCGACCGTGGGAAAACCGCCCCCCATATCAAGATATTTTATTCCGATGCCGTACTCTTCTCTTATTGTTCTGGCGAAATTCGCTATTTTTTTTGAAGCGCTTAAATATGCGCCGGGACCTTTGGGCCATATGAGCTTTATCCCTCTTGCAGGGATATCATGTTCGCTCCGGGATTCAACTATATAACTCGTAAGGTGGACGTGTAGACCGATCACATTGAGGAGTTTTTTTTCTGAGCATCTGCTTACAGCCCGCTCAGCCTCCCCCGATTCAAGATTAAATCCGAACCTGTCCTGGAGCTGCTCGATCCCTACATCCGTATTAATTCTTATCCCTATATCAACGCGCCTTCCGAGCTTGGAGGAGATTTCCTCAAGAGTATTAAGCTCCTCGGAATGGTCAACGTTTATATAAGCCCCGTCTTCTATAGCGAGTAGAAGCTCGTCCCTTGTCTTAAACGGCCCGTTAAATACAATCCTCCCGCCCTGCACCCCTGCTTTCTTTGCCAGTTCGTATTCAAAGCCGGACGCGACTTCGGCGGAGAACCCTTCCTTATGAACGACTTCCAGTATTCCAGGGAGGTAATTGACCTTGTAAGAGTAGGCGACCTCGGTACTTTCGTATCTCTTTACAAATTCTTCCCCGAAGATATGGAGGTTGGCTCTTATATCCTCAGCTGAGACTATAAAAAGAGGAGAGCCGTATATCCCAGTAAGTTCGCAAGCAGTTTCAGCAGTGATTTTTTTCATGGGAGTACCATACCGCGCCTAGCCTATAAAATTACACAAGCACAATTATACTAGGCCGAATACCAAGATTATACAACCTTCAGCCAAGCCCTGTGAATGTAGAGAGGTATTTGAGACCGGTGTCTGGGAATATAATTACAATACGCTCTTTGTTTGTGAGGCTTTCCGCATATTTCAGGGCTCCCGCCAAGGCCGCCCCGCTTGAAGGCCCTACCAGTATTCCTTCTTTTATTAACAGCACCTTTACCGAGTTAAGCGCCTCATCCTCTTCAACCTGAATGACGTCGTCTATATAATCGAAGTTAAGCGCCCCCGGTATGAAGTTCTTCCCTATCCCCTCTATGTCAAAATCCGAGGCCTCGGTTAAGACCCCTTCTTCAAGATAAGCCTTGAAGACCGAGCCCACGGGCTCGATTCCAACGATTTTTACCTCGGGGAGCTTTTCTTTCAGGTACTTTCCCACTCCGCTTATCGTGCCCCCTGTCCCGATCCCGCATATAACCGTATCCACCTTACCTTCGGTATCGTTCCATATTTCAGGGCCCGTAGATTTATAATGGGCTTCGGGATTGAGCTCGTTAAAGTACTGGTTTACATAGAATGCCCCCTTTTCCCGAGCGATCTTATGGGCCACTTTATAACAGCTCCTTTCATCAGAGGGAGGAAGCCCCTTTGGCGTGAGCACCACTTGAGCCCCGTAAAGCTTAAGAGCCCGCACCTTCTCCTTCGTAATGGATTCCGGAAGAGTAAATATGCACCGGTACCCGCGTACGGCCCCTATTAGCGCGAACGCGACTCCCATGTTCCCTGAAGTAGCTTCAACGATCGTATCCCCAGGCTTAAGTACGCCCCTTGTTTCGGCGTCATCTATTATATATAGCGAGACCCTGTCCTTTACGCTCCCCGTGGGGTTCGTGTACTCGAGTTTTGCGTATAGATCGCTTTTTAAAACCCTTCCCAGTTTATAGAGCCCCACAAGCGGCGTATTTCCAACTAGCTCTAATAAATCCTCTGAAACTTTCATGATATCCCCCTAATCTCCTCCACAATCTTCCGGGCGCGGGCACTTTTCCTTTTCTCGAAAAACTCAATCACGCTCTCTTTGTATACTCCGCTCTTCGCATCCGATACGGCCTTCGGAAGATTTTCCCTAAAGTGCTCGAACGCCCAGAGATCGGGCCTTGAAATGTTAAGCCTTATGAAACGAGTCGCCCCTACGCTCCCCAGGCCGTCCCCGGGGTAGACCGCGACATTGTATTTAAAGAGCGCCACAGTCAGCTCCTGCGCGGAGACGCCCGCTCCCCCGACGTCTATCACCATAGAGAAGCCGTACTTTGGCTCGACAGGGATCACTATCCCCTCTGTCCCGTCGATTATTTCTTTTATCAGTGAGTAATTCCGCCTTATTATGTCCTGTGATTTCTTCACATACCCTCTGTCGTTAAGGGCGCTCAACGCCCCGTACTGTGCTATAAGGTTAGTGTTGAGCCTTGTGAGCGAGGTCTTTGCAATAAGACAGGCCCTTATAAGCTCTGGGTGCCCTCCGAGAAACCCGATCCTCACCCCCGCCATTCCGTAGCCGTGAGAGACACTGAACGTGGTAATCACGTTATCCGTGTTCGACTCCGTATGAAGGGCGCTCATCGGGTAGTGACCGGATTCCGGATCAATCTGCTGCGTGTCGTGAGTTATATCGTTTATTATGATTATGTCTTTTCGGGAGGTGATCTCTATAATCTTAAGAAGCTCTTCTTTACTCTGAACGGTGCCGAAGGGATTAAGCGGGTCGCACACTATAATTACCTTTGTTCCGGGAGTAATACGCTCTTCAAGCCGCTCCGGGCAGAGCCTGAATCCGGAGTCTTCATCAAGAGGCACTCTTACCGCCTTGCCACCGGCCATTAGTATGGAGGATTCGAAATGGAAGTAGCCGGGGTCGGTGATTATAACTTCGTCCCCGGGGTTAAGTACCGTCTGGAGAGCGTAGGAAATCCCCGCCTGGCTGCCCTCTACCCCTATTACTTCAAAGCCGCTCCCCCTTTCACGCCCGAACTTGATTTTGGCGCATGCGTCTCTCAGCGGGTTAATAAGGTCAGGGGAGTAAGGGTTAATATTGGCTTCGTTTGTACGCCGGCGCATAGCTTCTACTGCACTCACCGGAGGCCCGGCGTAACAGGTCATCCATCCGAAATCAGCCCACTTTTTTGGGTCCAGATCTATCCTTCCTTCTTTATAAATATCCCCCGGGTCCAGGCCCAAGATGTTGATTGCGTCACGGTACGTCATATAGTTCCACATCCCGTACGGGCTCTCCATTACAGAGCGCACCCTGTCGGACAATATATCTGTCAGAGAATCCGGGTCATTATCGCCGCCTTGCCAACCTAGTACGAATCTTTCTTTTTTCATTAGTTTCTCATCATAACAACCGCATAGATACCATATGGATCCATAGTGATTTCAGGGTTCCTGAAACCGGCCTCCTCCGCCCAGCCTATTACAAGTTCGACCGGGCGCAGATGCCATACGCAGGCCCCCCCCTCTTGGTTCACAAGCGCTCTGGCAATAAGCTCAATCTGCTCGTTATAAGTCTGCACATTAAATAAAAGCGCTCCCGGATTGAGTATGTCTTTCAAATCGAACAAATGTTTTTTAAGAAGCTCGTCGTCGTGGATGATGCCATAGAGGCCGACCTCGACAACCAGATCGGGCACCGGGCTTATTGTCCCGAGACTCCCGGGGTCAAGCGCGTCCCCAAGCTCATAGATTAATTTATCACCGAGCCTGAGCCGCTCGGCAGCAGCCTTACTCTCATTAAGCGTCTTCTCGTTTATATCGCGCAGCAGCACCCGTGCGTCATATTCCCTCTTACCCAAGACATCGTATATATAGTCGGCTTTCCCTGAAGCGAGATCGGCAATAAAGGTCTTTTTACCCCCTCTTCCTTCCAAATATTTGGTTATCATTTCCCTTTGTATTGCTCTAATAGACCTAAACGCCTTACATGTAGTTTGATTCAGAAATGAAGCGTCTAATTGTTTCCCGATAAAGCCCCTTCCATGCGGGGCGTTTTCGTATATGTAATTCATTATTATTCCCGAATCGAAACCGTGTTCGAACCCGAGCCTGATTCCTTCGGACATGCTCCCTAGTATCCTTAAAAACAGAGATAGGAGCTTAAAGTAATAGTATCTCGGATTGTAAAGAGGTAAGGACTTCTGAAGATCTTCAAAGCCGGGGATATCCCTACGAGGCATACCATTTTATCTCCTCATCTTCTCTATCGGCGTATATTTCGTCGGCAACCGCTATTATTTCCCGGGCGCGCTCTTTTTTCTCCGGGGTGTCCGAGTTTGCCGAAAAGTAATCCTCTAGATAGCTCAAGTGTCTTATAACATCGTCTTCGACCTGCTCTATCACTCCCCTGCTCCCGGGGTCGGCCACACTGTGATATAAACTTAATAGATCTGAAAAGTGTATCAAAGACCCCCAGGCGTATGCGAATTCATCAAAGACATTGTCATATGTTTCAAGTATGTCGTAAATCCTCTGCCCTATCTCAGGGGGCTTATATGTCTCAGGCGTTTCTCCAAGCTCCCTTGCCCTGTCAGAAAAAAGCTTTGCGTGCTTTTTGTTATCGGCAACTACCTGCTCCATTACTGTTCTTATATCAGGATCATTTACGGACTTTAGCTTCTCGCCGAACAAATCCACCCAGGCTATCATCCCGTACGCATGTCTTGAGAAAGCTCTCGCAAGCCTCTTAGGGTCTGAAAGGACTTCTTTCAATTCTTGGGTTTCGTATGCTCACTCGCTATTACCTCACTTTATCTTGCAAAAAATACCCTCAGTACATTTTCTTTAATATGCTTATAATCTTCTCATCGCCCCTTGCGGGGACTTCCCAGTCCACCTGCACCACATTTACGCCCTGTGATATGAGGGCGTCTTTAAATATATCTAACCCGACGTTTATTACCCGGAGCTCATGATTAAGGACGTCTTCACCCGCGCCCCCGGATTCCCCCGTCGACACCGTGCGCTCCATCTCTTTTAGCACCTGAGAAGCTATCTGCTCAGAATCCGCCTCGACCGCCAGCACCAGGTCACTGCCCTTTGCCTGATCGATCTCATCATTAATAAGCCCCACGTCTTTAAGCGCAAACTTTGCCTTGTCAGTAGCCATTACGGTTACGGCCTTTTTCACGCCTTCTTTATCTCTAAAGCTTTTGGAAATGCGCATGAGCCTCAGCGCATCCTGAAAGTAGTTATCTTTTATAATGTATTTTAGCGCCACATCTTTCTCCCTTTACTTTTCTCGGGTCGGAGCCCTTTTTACCGTCCTGTATTCTATAAGACAAGACCCAGAGACCGTATTGCTTACATAACAGTACTTACGAGCCTGCCCGATCAGGTCTCCTAAAATGTCGTCCTGTAAAGAGCTTATAACCTTAACAACCAGTTTTGAGTACTTAAAATTCTCAGTGTCCGCCTCTGCGCTGACCTCTACCTCCATATCCTCAAGCGGGACCTTCTTTTTTTTAGCCACGAATACGAGAGCCATACAAAAACAAGACGCAAGGGAGGATATAAACAGCTCCGTAGGCATCATCCCCGTATCCTCACCCCGGTACTCGGGCGGCTCGTCCGTATCCACTCTGAACTGCCTCGCTTTGACCAGCACCTGGTAGTTCTTTTTCCATACGGCTTTTACCTCAATCATGCCCTGCCGCTCTCTTACCCTCAGCTGGAATATTAAGTATCTCGTTGTAAAACGCAGCGTGTTTCCGTGCAGCCGATCCCCAGCTATACATCCCCGCGGTCTCAGCACCGTTCTCTATGAGCCCCGACCTGAGAGGGCCGTGCTCGATTACTTCTGTAATTCCGTTAGCCAGCGCCTCAAAGTCCATAGGAGAAATAAGGAGAGCGTTTTCTCTGTCACGTAGATACTCGGTCATGGGCTCTATCCCCGAAGCGATCACCGGAACCCCGGCTGCCATAGCTTCTAGCACAACGAGCCCCCAGCCTTCTTTTATGGAGGGGAATACGAAAACGTCTGCCGAGTTATACAGGTCCCGCATCTTTTCCTCGGGCACGCTCCCAAGCACATAAATATCGTTATCGAGCTCTAGCCCAAGCTCCCGGACCTCTATAAAGAATTTCTCTCTATACTCCCTGTAATCAAAGAGCGTCTCACCCCCACCTATCAGCCAGACCAGCTTTTCACCTTTTTTCCCAAGCTCCGACCTTACGGCGTTATATGCTTTAAGGATCGTAATTGTATTTTTCCGGGGCTCGATGCCTCCTATGCTTAAGAGCGTTTTAGCGCCCTCTGTGTTAAAGCTCTTTTTTGCGTCTTTTTTTGCATCCGCGTCCGATTCTGCAAAATTCCCGGAAGAAACCCCGTTATTTATAACAACGGAATCGATGGAATATTTCTCCTTAAGCTCCCTCTCCCAGAGCTTACTTACGGATATCAAATAATCCGGCTCTACAATGCTCTTTAACTGGCACTCGATAAGGGACTCCGAAGTAAAATCATCTATATGGTGCACTGTCCTCACGTATTGACATATGAGGCCTTCGTCACGCATGTTTAAAAGAGCGTTTGCCGATATACAGTCCTCGGCGTGAAATATATCGTATTTATCACTCATCGTGCCGAGATACCGGGTGTAGATATCTATGTAGCTCTTCACCTTTTCATCCATGCTCCCGTACTCGGTTTCAGGGCACGGGATTAACGTGTAGGGTACTCGCACCTGCCTGAAGAAATCCTTTCCCGTAGCGAGAGCGTAAACGTGTACATCCTGGCCAAGTTCCGCAAGGCTCTCCGCAAGGGAGAGCGTATGGGCAACCCCGCCCCTTGGTTTCGTGGAATATGTGAGCAGAGCTATTTTATTCAAACTCATTTATTTCCCTCATCTCTATTCTCGAAGTCAGGAACCTGATCCCGTAGTAAACGCCTATTGATATATCGGCCCCTGAAGTGGCGCCTACGGATGTGAGCCTTTTTGACAGCCCAGCCACCTGCTCCGGGCTCATTGTTACAATTGAGAGTATCAAATCAAGCGCGTTCTCGGGACCTTCCCCTACTGCTGCCTCATTTAATAAGCTTTGGCTGTAAATTGTGGTTTTTTCTTTAGCCAAAGCCGAAATATCGCTTGAAATTTTATTAAAAAAGCGGACCGTTTGAGGCTCACTCCGGAATATAGACGCCCCTGCGGTATTTATGCTCATCAGTAACCCCGCCAAGAAATCATCACACGAAGGGGTGAGACCCGGACCCAAACCTAAAATCTCTCCCACACTTTTAATTATTGCATGGGTATCCCCGCCGAATATCCCCCACATAAGTTGATCGATATAAGGCCTTGCTCTCTCTGACATCGTGGGTTTTTGCTCTTTTACGAATACCTCTAGAGGGCCGTGTTTCTCTACATTTTCGAGTAAATGCACAAGACCTTCACGGGAAGGAGCGGTATAGATGATGTCCTTTAGTATCCTTAGATTTAAATTTATTTCCTCTATGCTCAACAGACATGCGGAGTCTGGAATCCCCGTGGGTTTGAATATTGAAGCGTTTTCAAGGTTAATAGTTAATGCAAGGTCTTGAGCTGTAAGAGCATCCCGCTCGAAGATTATATTAGCGCCTTCTTTTATTTCAGCCGCTCTGAAACGAACTTCCTCCGCCCCCTCTACCCGAATGGACGACGGGCTCAGGAAATCCTTATTCCTTATCACTTTAATAAGCTCGTCGTTCGATCCTCGAAGATAAATAGCGTGGTCGAACACTCCTTGAACTGTTAGAGAATTCTCCGAGCGCTCTACAATTTTAAGTACCTTGCTCCCTATTGTCAGTGCCTGAAGTTTTATGTATTTTATTTTTGCCTGGGTATTCATATGAGAGTAAACATACACATAATATTACATTATTTACTTTTAACGACCATAAGATACGGGATTTCTTATTCAATCAAATTTTTTCCAGTGCGGGCGCTTCCCCCCGGGATAGGACGTAGCGAGAATGATCTTCTTCCGGATACTCCAGGGTATCATCAGGTAAACGGGAACAAATATATTACGCCAAAACAAGTGGTCGAGCCCCTTCTCTCTGTAAGGCTTTTCACAGGACTCGGGATAGCGGGATATAAGATCATCCGCTGCCGCCTCCTGGAGGTGTTTTTCAGCGTTTTTTCTTAGCCAGTGTCCAAATGCCATTTCATTCTCCTGAACCGAGTCATATTCTTCCCAGCCTTTTAGTCGTGCCCCTACTTCGAGAGCTCTCTCAGTCCCGCTTGTGCCGCAAGTGCGATAGGCTCCATTAAAGCTCCGATAGGAGGGGAATAAACGTTCTCCATCCACGCGAGCTCATCCAGCGTAACACCCCGCTTTATTACGAAGGCAAGAAAATCAGCCCTTTCCTTTATCCCTTCCCCTCCGGCCATCTGAGCGCCGAGCACCTTGTGCGTTTCCGGGTCAGCGATCAGCTTCACCCGCATCCTGGTTACTCCGGGGTAGTACCTAGCCCTCGATATCCCCATCGAAAATGCCACTATGTGCGGTATTCCGAGCGCTTTATGAAGAGTCTCGCCAAGAGATACACCTCCTATCTGCACCTGACCGCCGACCATCCCCCAAGGAATAAATACCGGGTCATAGGCGCGGTCGTCCCCCGCTGCGTTTGCTCCGGCTATTCGTCCCTGAGAATAAGCGTGACTCCCTGAAAGCCCCTGAATCGGGATATCCGTCACTCCGTGGACAATCTCGGCGCAGTCCCCTGCCGCGAACACGTTTTCTACGGAAGTCCTCATATGATCGTCAACCAAGATTCCGCCCGTGGCGCCAAGCTCTATACCGGCTTCACTCGAGAGGGGGTTATTAGGTTTCTTATGCGCCGCGATAACAACCACATCGCACTCTATCTCACCCTCTGTTGTTAGTACGCTTGAGACTGCTCCGTTACTCCCTTTAAACTCGAGCACCTTGGTGCCAAAGTGCATCTGTGCACCCATCTCTTCGAGTGATTCTTTGACGGGTTCCATTATATCCGGGTCGGCAACCTCGCACATAAGCCATCCGCCTTCGTCTATCAGGTGAGTCTCAAGCCCCCTGTGAGCGAGGTTCCCCGCCATCTCTATTCCAAGGGGAGTCGCGCATACGACTACGGCTTTTTTCATGGTCTCAAGCTCTTTATCGAACTCCATTGCGCGCCTTATGTTCTTTACATATTTAATCCCCTCTAGCCCTATCCCGGGTATATCGGGTTCGTCGTATTCAAACCCGGTAGCTATTACCAGCCGGTCCCATTCAAACTTGTCAGAGCCTACGCTCACCGTACGGTCTTTTAGGTTAATCCCCGTAACCTTGGTCCTGAGCCTGAGGTCGATACCGATCTTTGCATAATGCTCCGCAGTCTGAAGGAACAGGTTATCAAAGTTCGGAATCTCCTTCCCCAGTACAAACGGTATACCGCACGGGCTGTAAGCTACATCCTCAAACTCGGTAAAAAGCGTAATAGAGGCGTCCGGCAGAAGCCCCTTCGATGTAGACGCGGCGGATATTCCCCCGGCGCCCCCGCCTATAACTATTATTCGCAAATTATCTTGAGCCATTTAAACCACCTTTTACATGTAATCGAGTTAACTCACCTTAATAGGCTTAATAAACTTCTTAAACTTCACGTTATCCCGCTGAGCCGCTTTCTCAAATTCCGGCAGCGCCGAGCATTCCCCGCAGCTCACACACCCCGCAATGCTGCTCTTGGCCGGGTCTTCATACTCGGACATTACCTTGGCGGCTTCCCTGTAAACATATTCCATGGTTTCGGGACTTGGCGGTCTCGCATTCTCCATCGGAGTTCCCGCAACAGGTCTGAACGGCACTATAAAGGGGTAAACTCCTATCTCGGCGCATAACTTAACGCCCTCTATCACTGTGCGTAAATCCTCGCCCATACCCACAAGTACATACGTGCTTACCTGCCACCTCCCGAAAATCCTCACGGCTTCTTTCCACGATTCAACATATCTATTAAAGCCGATTCTTGCTTTCCCGGGTGTTACGCGCTCGAACACTTCGGGGTCGAAGGTCTCGATGTGTATGCCTACCGCGTCAACACCCGAATCTTTTAACCTTTGAAACCATGAGAAGTCTTCAGGGGGGATTATCTGCAGTTGTATGGGGAGACCCGTCTCATTCTTTACCTGAGAGCATATCTGCGCATATTTTTCTAAAGCCTTGTCCTCCTCCGGCGCAACACCCGAGGTAAAAACTATGTTCGAAACGCCGTCCAGCTCTTTTGCAAGCTGAATTGTCTCGACTAAGCTCTTAGCGTTTTTAAACCCGACCGTGCTCCTGTCTTTAAGCGTAAGCTCGATGCCGCAGAACTGACACCTCCTCTCGTCCCGCCAGAAATCGCAGGTCTGAAGAAGCGTTGTTGCAAAAGTGGTCGGACAGTGGAGAATCCCGATTTTCTGCATCGATACCCCGACGGAAGTCTCGTGCTCGGCGAACTTCGCACTACCCATCGGCTCTACCTGAGCCATGGCAACGTCGTCTTTGAATATCCAGTATTCTCCGTTTATTTCGTCCAGGTGATAAGGGGAGGATTTAACAAAATCACCCACTACAGGGATATTCGCCTCACCTTCGGGAAGAATTCTGAGATGAATCCCACCCGTAGGCCCCGCCCCGCCCTGTCTTATACCTTTTGTATCCCGAAGCCTAAGACCCAGACTTTGCAACTCTACTTTAAGGGTAGTCGAGTCCATCTTGCGCCCCCTGTAAAATTATTTAGGTAAAGAACCATCTCCCGGCCCGTTAATGCTCGACCGGTAAAACAATGCTCCAATTCATCAATACCCTGGTGCTACATACGCTAAGGCTAAATCCCAAGTAATAATATTACATCGTCCATGTATTAAACATCATCGCGCCAGCCCTATGATGCTCAATCACTATGTCCAGAATATCGGTCGGATGTATCGGCACTACGCCCTCGATGAAATTGGACTCATTCAGACCAATAAGCGCTGCTGCGGAGAAACGGCACGCATATACCGTAATACCTTCCTGCAGCATCCTGTTAACGAGGTTAGGGTACAGCTGTATGCCGGCTCCGTAACCGTCGTCTCCTACGTTAGGCCATCCCCTGTAAACCGGTATAGCAGATGCAGGGCCATAGAAAAGGACTTTGGTATCATAGCCTTTCCTCTTGGTTCTAATCGCCGTAAGCATATTGATGCCGGCCACCGATCCTTCATACGGAACCGAGTGGATGAGGAATAGAGCTTTTTCACCCTCATTAGCCTGGTGATCCGGAAAAAGTTTTTCCTCGTAATTCACTAAAGCTTTACCATTTTCGGGCCTATCGGCCTTTACTCTGTCTACTGCCATGATACACACCTCCTAAGGTTATTTATTGGGACTCTTCTGTCTGATCAAAGAATCCGTTTTTGCCGTTTTTACAATTCTAAAAACTTATTTTGAACCTTTCCCATTAATGAAAAACCCACCATCCCCATCTTAAAATAAATAAGAACTGAATTCAACGTATTCTCATAATCGCCGGGCCCGGGAAATCATTATTATTTCAATGACTGTTTATGATTTGCGTCCCGGCCTCTCCTTTAATCGCAGACTCTATACGTTCAAGCGATGTAATTATTGCTTTTTTCCCTCCCGCCTGCAGAAACTCGATTGCAGCCTGTATCTTAGGTCCCATACTGCCGGGCGGAAAATGTCCGTCATGTAAATACTGCTCTGCCTCCTGTATAGTCATCTGAGAGAGGTATTCCTGCTCGGGAGTCCCGAAATTAATAGCTACTCGATCCACAGGAGTGATTAAAAGCAATAGCTCGGCGCCTATAAAACTGGCTATCCTTTCCGCCGCAAAGTCTTTATCAATCACGGCGGGTACGCCCTTAAGAATGTTTTTCTCGTCTCTGAGTACGGGGATTCCTCCCCCGCCGCACGCTATGATGACAAAATCTTTATCGGCCATCTCGGCGATTTCCTCTTTCTCTATAATATCTATGGGTTTAGGAGAGGCCACTATACGCCTATAGCCCCTTCCCGAATCTTCTCTCATGAGCCAGCCTTCGTCTTTGCTCAGCTTCTCACTTTGCTCTTTATTGAAAAAAGGCCCTATAAATTTAGTGGGATTATTGAATGCGGGGTCGTCTTCAGAAACCACGACCTGTGTGATGAATACAATTATAGGTTTATCGATTTTATTCTTCGTAAAAGTATTTCTTAGCCTCTGCTCTATCATATAACCTATCTGCCCCTGTGTCATAGCGTTACAGGCATCGAGAGGCATTGGGGGCACATTTTCAGCCAGACACTCCTGCTGCATAAGGAAGTTTCCGACCTGGGGCCCGTTGCCGTGGGTTATCAGAATCCTGTATCCCATATTAAAGAGCGTAAGAAGTTTTATGCACATTATGTCTGTTTTAACCATTTGCTCCTTATAAGTGCTGTTGCCGTCTTCTCCCATGAGCGCGTTACCGCCGAATGCTACGACTGCGGATTTTTGTTTTTCCCGCATATTTACATTTCCTCTCTGCTCGTTATAAGTCCTGAAGCCCTCGATGCCATAGCATTGGTTGGAAAGACCAGCACACCGTGATTTCGCAATTTTTCCTCCTGCTCCCCTAAAACCTGAGGGTCGTCTCCGGTCCCGCATACGTGGGCTACGAATACCAGGCTCCGCCCCTTCTTCTTCGCATGTTTTCTGGCCTCTAGGATTGCCGGCAATAAATCTCCAGCCGGGTCTGGGCTTGCCACGTACCCCAAAACTATGTCAAAGAGTATTACCCCGACACTCGATTTAGATGCCTCACTTAAGAGCCTCTCACTCCTGAGCGTCGCGTCTATCATCGGGTGGGGCCGCCCCACGGTGAATTCCTCTTCTCCGAGATCGACGCAGGAATTCCGCTCGCTCCGGCTCGAATCCCTTAGCTTGAGGGCCTTATCGAGCGGGGCGTTTGAATATACGTCTCCCAGAATGGGGCCGAGTACCTGCTGCGCTTCATAGCAAAGCGTGCCTCCCGAATACAGCCCCCTCAGATATTTTTGTCCGGGATTTAACGACTTAACTGATTCCTGTAGTAGTTTTTTCCAGTTATTAGGGGAATTAATCTTAGGTTTTCTAGTGCTTTTTCGGCTGAGCTGTACGGCGCGCGCTGCGGCTTCGTCTAAAGTGGAGGCGGAATATATATTACGATCGTCACTTTTGAGATCAGAACCCAGAAAGCAGATCACTGCGGGTTTCCCGGTCTCTCTGAGGGCTTCCAGTACTTTCGCTGCAACATTGTCCGAAGGAGGCTTGGAAACCAAAAGAAGTACATCGGTATTTTGATCGTTATCGAGCATCTTTACCGCCTGGAGCGTCGTTATCCCGCCCACTTCTTCAGACAAATCCCTTCCCCCAACGCCGATCGCGTGCGTTATTCCCGATCCCAGATTACTGATGAGGCAAGTAACCTCCTGCATTCCGGTGCCCGCGGCTGCGATTACTCCGACAGGGCCCTTGTTAAGAACATTCGCAAAACCGAGTCCCGTGCCGTTTATTATCGCTGTCCCGCACCCCGGACCCATAACCAACAGTCCCCGTTCCCTGGCCCTCTCTTTAAGCTCGATTTCTTCTTCGATTGTTATGTTGTCACTGAATAAGAACGTATGGAGACCCTTCTCTATCGCCTTTGCGACTTCGAGCTTGGCGTACTCTCCCGGCACGGAAACGACAGCAATGTTAGCCCCCGGCAGAGCTTGCGACGCGGCCTCAATACTTTTATATGTAATGTCGGAAACTGCGGCAAGCTCTCCTGGCATGAGTAAGGAATCCAGGCTCTGAATAGCCTCATTCCCCTTATCGACGGACAGGGCTTCTACCGCAACAATCAAATCGTTGGCGCTTGCCGAATCCGGAATATCCCGTATCAGCCCGGCCTCTTTGAGCATAGCGAGGTTGGCTTCTGTTGCCATAATAGCAGCTGCGTTCTTTATGCCGTCGAGGGCGCGTAATTTCTGGCTGATCTGCATCAGTTTCATCGAATCCTGATAGTGGTTTTTCTTAACTGTGCTTAGTGTTGCCATAATAATTCGACCGCGTTTAAACAGTTATGTAAGATTCGATCTCTGTGTAATAAATTTATGCCGCAAGCTTATACTTACTCCACAATGCCGCTACCGCTTTTGTAAAACATTCATAAGGCGCATGCACTATTCCGGCGCCTATCTGCCCCGCTCCCGAGCTCTTGTGCACGACAGCGCTGTTAATGCTCGGCAGAATTCCCGTCTCCACTACCTTCCTTACGTCGATCCCCAAAGGCGTACCTTCAAAGTCCAATGAAGGGATCCCGAACTTCGTATTTTTAACCGTTGTGATCTGCCCCATTCTCTTCGTAATCTCTACGGACTCCTGATAACCGCCCCCTGCGAATGAGGCCATAGAGGGCGCCGCCGCAATGGCGAACCCGCCGAGCCCCATGGTTTCTATAATCGAGCTATCTCCTATATCCGGAGCCCCGTCATTCGGGCCGTAGCCCGGGTTGTAGAGCGCGTCCAGGAGATACGGCGCGGGCGCTGTGAACCACTTGTCTCCCAGTCCACTGACCCTTATTCCGAAATCAGTACCGTTTCGGGACATAGCTGTCACGATCGTCGAATTCTCAATGTCTCTTGCCGCGTCCATAGCGAGCTTACAGGCCGTCATAGTGATATTGAGGAAGAAATGGCTGTTACCGGAAATAAACCTGTAAACTTGAAACGCCCTGTTTCTAGGGAGCCTGAGAGAAAACAGAGGCTCGACTATATTTTTCAAAAAGATATTAGTCGATGAAGCGTGGCGGTTATGGCACTCGTCCCCCATCTGAATTCCCTGTGCCAGCACACTCCATACGGGGATGCCGCCCATCTTCTTTAAAACTTTTTTCATAGCCGGACCGAATACGTCTCTTACAAACTTAAGACGCTCGATCGTCTCCTCCGAAACCGATCCGAACCAAAGCACTTTTCCTCCACCCTCGTTGAATGTAGAGTAAGCGGTTTTCCCGTGTGTCCGATCCTTTGTCACGATAACTGGCATGGAGGGGGAGATTACTCCCGTCATAGGCCCGACCGAATCGTGATGATGGCCGGGGGAAAGTGTAATCTTCCCTGACTTCATCAGTTTTTCCGCTTGCTTATCGGACTTCACCAGACCTTCGAATATAATAGCCCCGCGGATAGCCCTTTTCATCGGGTCACACATCCTTTTCCAGCTGATTGGGGGACCTGAATGGAGTATCGTGCGAGGAGTCATTCCGGGGATTACATCAAGCGCCCGGGCTATATCTGTGAGCACAGGCTCCGCAGACAATATCCGCCCTACGGCTTCTTTATTGGCGTCATTAATACGCTCGGCCAAATATTTTTCATTCATAACGAATTCCCTAATCCTATCCCGCTCCCCTATATGTTATGTCGGAGGGACAGCGAGCACCCATATTAGTTTTGCTTCCTTATTACCTATATTCTTCCATTTATGGTCGAGATGCGTCCTGAAATTGATACTGTCTCCGGCACTCAGGACGTATGTATCCTTTTCGATCTTAAACTCTATTTTTCCCTGAAGACAATAAACAAGCTCCTCGCCCTGATGTTTCATAGCTCTCTTGCCGCTCGTTGCCCCCACCCCGACTGTCGCATAGGCCGCTGTCATGATAAAATCTCCGTACTGCTTTGCCGATATCCCCTTTAAATCGAGCCCTTTTTTGAACGTAAGAATAGGCTCGCGATTTTTCGCAGCAACGAATACGACGTCTTTGTCCTTTCCGTCTTCCTCGATAAAATGACTCACGTTCTTCCCGAGCGAGTCAGCGATCTTCATCATCGTCGTGATAGTCGGGGTGATGCCGTTCGCCTCTATCTTGTGGATAGCGGCTGCGGATATTCCAGACCTTTCCGAGAGGTCTTTCAGAGACATTTTCTTTTCTGTCCGAAGAACTTTAATCTTCTCTCCGAGCTTAGAAACTATGTGGTCGATTTGATTTGTTTCTATTTTCACTCTCCACCTTCTAATAAATTATTTCCCTGACGCCTATTAAGGTATTCTTATGAAAATCCCAAAAAAGCGCCTTATTGCCTTTATTGTCAACGAAATAAATACTCTTCTCTTCTATGACCTTCCCTATGCTCTCACATGTAAGCCCGGCCCGCGTGAATTTCTCCCTCACGAGAGGAGTTTTCTCGGGGTTTACGGACAAGATGAACCCGAAACTCGGAAACGTGAGCATCCACTCCGCAAGAGGCACTTCATAAGGGCGCGGTATGGTGCCGATATTAATCTCTCCGCCGAGTGAGGAGCACTCGAGCAGCATGAGCAGTGAACCAATTAATCCCGCCATGCTCACATCTTTTCCCGCTAGAGACAGGCCTTCCTCAGCGGTCTCTGCAACAAGCTCAAGATCAGCCATAACTTCACTGCTCGACATCATGCTCGAGGAGTCCCAAAAATTAAACCCTGAGATAAACTTCCCTTTTGAATTCGTGATAAATACCAGGTCATCACCGCTCTGTGCATTAAAGCTCGAAAGGAGTTTCTTCGCTTTACCCAATATAAATACAGCGAGAGAAGCGGAAGAAGCATCTTGAGAAATATGCCCCCCGACCACAGGCACGTTGTAACGTGACGCATTATCTCTTACGCCTCTTAAGACTTCCCCCGTCGTTTCAACATCTGAGGATATAAGCACGTCCACTATAGCTACTGGCCTTCCGCCCATCGCGTAAACATCGTTTACGTTCGTCAGCACCGAGGTGCGCCCGGCCAAGTACGGATTCGATTTCAAGAGCGGCGGGTATACGCCCTCTCCCGCGAGCAGCAAGTATTCGTCGCCTGATTTAATAGCGGCTGCGTCGTCTCCAAGGAGCACTTGGTCGCCGTTTATTTCCGGGACCTGCTGGAAATACTCCCATACGTTATGAATAGCCTCTTTTTTAGCTAACGTATCCGATGATTTGAGGTTCCTGATTAAATCCTGCATTTCGACCCTTATCGTTTATTCTGCATCCAAGTCAGCTTTCATTAACTGATGAGGGAGCCCCTGATATGTCTCGGGCTCTCCTACAGGCTCCCAGCCTAACCTTTTAAAAAATCTGACGTTTTGAGGTTGTACGTATGCATAAAAATTCTTACAATCCTGTGATTTCATTGTCTTTACGGCAAATCTTACAAGCCCGGCCCCGACCCTGCCGTTACGGTAACCCCGCACCGCGCTCAACCGTCCGCCAAACCAAGTGTCACCCTCTTTTCTATAGCACCTTACCGCACCTACCATCGTTCCGTCCGACTCCTTAAGTGCAACAATATGCATTGCTTTATGAAACGGATCGGCGTCATATGCGTCTACATCCGTCTCACTAAATACATTCTGCTCTTCAACAAATACTTCCCGTCGAATCCTAAAATAATCCTCCAGCTCTTTTTCGTTTTCGGCTATTTTAAAAATAAATTTTTCCAACTGACCTTCACTGGGGCGCGTTTACTATACTTGACACTTTATCAACTTTAGTAAATCAAGTCAAGAGTTTATTCTCCACTCCGGCATATTCTTTGGCACCACAAAAATTAGCGGTTGACTACGATCATAATATTTCCTACAATATATGAAATATTAACTTTAGGAAAACTAAATGCCTATCTATGAATACTACTGTTCAGACTGTAACCGAGATGTAGACTTATTTTTCCTGAGTTTTGCGGAAGTGAATGAAGTAAAGCCAGTTTGTCCCGAATGCGGGGGCAAGAAGCTCGAGCGCATCATTTCAAGCGTGGCAGTTGTCAAAGAGAAGACTTCACCCAATCCACCCGGGCAGCAAAAACAAAATTTAAAGAAGGAAGACACTAAGCCCCTAGCAGACACCATGAACAAGGCCGGCCGTCAGGCAAAGAGCAATTACGGCGATGATTTTAAAGAAGTTGCCGGCAGGCTAGATAAGGGCGAGTCGTCTACATCAATCGAAAAATCCATGCGCGAGCGTGTTGGAGAGAAAATGGGGACTCATTAAAAAAACAAATATAGGAGGAAGTCATATGGGTACGATTAACAGGAAGAAGGTATTTGATAACCACAGCCACATAGGTCCTGTCCCGGGGTTTGCGTATTACGGGCTCCCTGAAGCGGTCAAGCCTACGACCGACTACGACAAGACCGAGGATTATATAAAGGGCATGGACGGACACGGTGCCGACCGAGCGCTCATAATGGCCAACTATGGGTATCCCGACTCAGCCCAGCCCTTTACGTTGAACCCCCTGGTAGGGGAAAGCGTACAGTCGACCGACCGTCTTATGGGACTGATTTGGGTCTCGGCGCTCCCTAAGGACAAGGAGCGTACCACCGAAGCGCTCAAGCTGATCGGCGAGAATGGGCTTGTGGGGTTAAAAACCACATGTCTTCTCGGGGGTACATTTAACCCTGCGGAGTGGGATGAGGAGTCGGCAGAGCTCTGGAAGATGATCCTCGGTGCCGCAGAAGAAAACGATATGCCGCTCCATATCCATACGAGCCCCGGAGGCGGCTCGGACATAGACAACGCCCTCGGGCTCATAAAAGAGTACGGCAAAAGGGTAAAGATCCATGTAGTGCATATGGGAGGCGGCGTGAGCGGCCACATTAAATTCGTACCCAGGTTCTTTGATCTAGTTGAAGAAGGCTACAAAGTATATACGGATTCTTCCTGGGCAGTGGGTTTTGGGTCAACATGGATTCTTAAGGAAATAGAGGAAAGAGGCGTCGGGGGCGACAGGTTTCTTTTCGGCTCTGACATTCCATGGAGCGACTTCGCGTCCGAGTACTGGAAAATAGAAGGTGCCGACATCTCTGAGAAGTTGAAAGAGGATATATTCTGGAATAACGCCGAGAAGCTTTATGGGAAAAACTGGTAAGAATTTCTGGAACATAGATATACGATATTCTGGAATGTATAAGCCCGGTCGATGGCTTTTTTAAGGGAGACCGCGGTTATAATAGGTTTACCAGAGCCTAAACTATCGGTATTTACTGAAGTTACCACGGTCCATGTATAAATTTAGGCATTCCGGGGAATAATCTATAGTCAATTTACGGAATTATTAGATATACTATTGGTAATAGAAAACTCTGGGTCCGGGGGGGGAGACTCTCCATAATTCTTTGAATCTACTCCTCCTTTAACGAGTACTTATAAGGAGTACAGATTTTGATCCCCCCGGGCTCATTAATTCCCCATTATACTATAATCCCTTACAGAATTGCAAGAGTGTTTTTAAGAGTGGTCAGTAGACGCGTCTCACCTGCACTATAGTAAGTTTGGAAAACTAGAGACGGATTGAGACTGCGGCCCTTAGCTCATCTCGTCGGGTTTGACTATAATAAGCGTGTAGGCGTCCAAGTTAATGTATTTTCTCGCGGCCTCTAACACATCCTCTTTCGTAACGGAGTAGATGTTATCGGGGTATTTCTGATACTCTTCCCACCCGATTCCGTATAGCTCGTCGAAAGTAATCTTGGCGGCCTGGGCCGAGTTCTGCTGGAGCCCGATCTCGAAGTTGCCTACTAGATAGTTCTGCGCGCGCGTAAGCTCGGCATCCGTAATGCCGTCTTTAAGAAGCCGTCCCAGCTCAGACTTTATACCCGAGATCGCCTCTTCCTCCTTAGGGGGCGCGGTGCCTATATACACACCGAAGAACCCGGGCTCGAGCCCCGGGGTGTAGAACGACGTCACGGTGTAAGCGAGGCTTTTCTTATCCCTAAGCTCCAAGAACAGTCTCCCGCCCTGCCCCGAGAGTATGGTGTTCAGCACTTCAAACGCGTATTGGTCTTTGTCCTTTAGCGTCGGGGCTTGAAAACCCATGATTGTATGTGTCTGGGCCTTATCGGGCTTGGTATCGACTTTGGTTTTAATTTCCGTAGGCGCAGGCTCGGCAGCTATTTCGGGAGCCGGGCTCTTACCCCTTTCCATCCCGCCGAATTTCTCTTTTACAAGTGCAAGCACTTCTTCTTCGTTCACATCGCCCACTACAGTAATTACCATATTCTCAGGCCGCACGTATTTCTCGTAGAATGAGGCCAGGTCCGAGCCGTTGAAATCACTAACCGTCTCTACAGTGCCTAGCGTATTGTATTTATAAGGGTGCTCGCTGTAAAGGGTTTCTAAAAACAGGTTCACCGTAGTTTTAAGAAGGTCGTCGCCCTGACGATTAATCTCGGCCAGAATCTCCCTTCGCGCGCGCTCAATTTCCTGTGCGTCAAAAGAAGGGTGCAGCAGCACGTCAGAGAAGATTTCAAACGCTTCGGGAAAATTCTTACTGAGAGATTCTACCGTCACCCCGAAGCTGTTACGCCCCGAGAACCCCGACACATCGCCCGCTATGGACTCTATCTGCTCTGCTATATCCTGCGCGGTCCTTGTCTCTGTCCCTCTTGTGAGCATGCGCGAAACGAAATTCGAGACCCCGTTTGTAGACTCGTCTTCGTACCTTACGCCGCCGAGGAATGCGGCGCGCGCGGCGAACAGGGGTACAGAGGCGTTCTCTTTTATAAGCACCTGAATACCGTTTTTAAGCACATATTTTTGTACAATCGGCAACGATGCTTCGCTATCAGATGCTCTTTGCTGAGCCTCGGGGTCAGTGGGCTCGCTATCCACTTCAATCACTTCCTCAAGAAGCTCCTCCCCGGTATTTCCAGACTTTACCGCAGTCTCTTTTTCTGCCTCCGCAGAAGATTTAGCGGCAATCTCCTTAATCTCGGCGTCAGTTATTGTCACCTGTCCGGTCGGCAGCAAGTACCCGGCAGTGAGATTATCGTTATTTATATATTTCCGGGCCGCCTCCATTATATCTTTGGCGCTCACATTGCGGATGCCCTCCAAGTACTCATTCTCAAACCTGTAATCGCCGGTCTCGACCTCGTAAAACCCTAGCTTCTGGGCCTGTCCCTGCATGGTCTCTTTGGTGTATACGGCGTCGCTTTCAATATTTACCTTGACCCTTTCAAGCTCCTCTGCGCTTACGGGCTCGTACTTAAGCCTGTTTAGCTCAGCCATTACTTGCTCTAGAGCCTCCTTGGATTTTGCCGGGTCAATCGTCCCGCCTACAGCAAGTATTCCCTCGTATTTAGGAGTAAACGAATAGGCATAAATGTTGTTCACAATCCCCTTTTCTTCCTTTATATTCCTGTATAGTCTCGAGCTCTCCCCCCCTCCCAGTATGTTTGAGAGCACGTCCATCACCGGCGTGTCCTTGTCGCTTGCGTTAGGGATATGATAGGCAAAAGAGAAGTACCCCTCCCGTATGGGCTTGTCTATAACAAACGTCCTCATCCCTTTCTGTTCAGGCTCTTCTTCGACCGCGCACTCGGCGAGCGCTTTTTTCCGGAGCTTACCGAACGTCTCTTCAATCTTCTGCTCCACATTAGCCGGGTCGAAGTCCCCGACTACTACGAGCACCATGTTTTCAGGGGAGTACCATTTTTTGTAAAATGCCAGTATGCCTTCCCTGGTGAAGCTCCTCACGCTATCAATGCTTCCGATTACCGGCCTTCCGTACGGGTGCTCGGCAAAAGCAGTGTCGAACATCTTCTCGCTCAAAATCCTAGCGGGCGAGTCTTTGCCCCGCCTTATCTCCTCGACCACAACTTCAAGCTCTTTCTCAAGCTCCCCGGGGTCGAAAGTGGAGTTTTGCATAGCGTCCGAGAGCACGTCAAGAGCCGTGTCCATGAACCTGCTTGCTATAACCACATAGTAAACCGTTTCATCAAACAAAGTGAATGCGTTAATATCTCCCCCGCTCGACTCAATCACGCGGGCTATCTCACCCACGTCCCGTTTCTCGGTACCCTTAAAAAGCATATGCTCGTGCACGTGCGCGAGCCCGTACTCGCCCTCCATTTCACAAGCGCTCCCCGTCTCAACCCATACATTCACGGAGACTACGGGGGACGCGTGATTCTCCTCAAGAATTACCGTGAGCCCGTTCTCCAGCTCGTACTTGGTAACACCACCCTCGCCTAAAGCTCGTTTAGCTTCCGTTGGGTTAGTAAGCTCTGCTTTATCAGCTTCCATTTTTTTCTCCTGTCGATTATTCTCTCCCCGGCTACACGATACAGCCAAAGAACTTACCGCGATTATTATAAGAATAAATACAGCAAAAGCGCAGCGGATGCCTTTAGAATCTACTGATTTAGTCAACAATTCGGACAATAAGTCTTTAATATTCATACGCTTCCTCTATTCAGTATTCGGAATCAGTCTTCAATCCGTTTTCATTTAGAAATGATAATGAGGATCGGCCCGCAATCAAGACTATTTATAAGATATGCTTAAATTAAATGCTGACACGTTTTCCACATTCAAAAAATTTTGGAAACGAATACGCGACAACCAGAAATATTAACGAATTTATAATTGAGTCTCAGCCGCCTTCTTCGCTCCGGGCGTCATCTTGGGCTTTGGACCACTGCCTGAGCTGTTTAAACGCATGTGCCCCGATTCCGAGAGCAGCATAAAGATAGGCAACAGAGATAAAAACTATCTCGGGGTTTGTAATTACCGCGGCAAACACTATAGCCGCGACTACGAGGGCATTGAACGGGCCTCCGGTGTTGAACGCAGGGTGCTTCCAGTACGGGATATTGCTCACCATTAGGAGCCCGATAAACGGGGCGGCCCCGAGATAATACCACATCACTCTTTGGTCAGGCACAATCTCAAATGCGCTAAGGAGCATCACGGGCGACACCATAAGCCCCGCAGCCCAGGGGCTCGGAAGCCCGGTGAATTTAAACCTTTCCACATTTCCCGACTGTACGTTAAACCTCGCAAGTCTGAGCGCTGTACACACGATATAGAAGAGAAGAGCCATAAGCCCGAGCTTACCCGCGCCCATCAGCACCCATACGTATATCAATATGCCCGGCGCCACTCCGAACGAAACCAGGTCTGAAAGCGAGTCGTACGATAGGCCGAACTTGCTCTCATGCTTAATAAACCTGGCGAGCTTTCCGTCAAGCACATCGAAGAACGCAGCTATAACCAGAAAACCCGAAGCCCACCAGAGCCTCGAAAAGAGCCATTCCGATGTGGCTGTACCAGCGGCGCTTGAATATAGTACCTCCATCGAGGTCATAATAGAGAGCAGCCCGAAAAATAAATTTCCAGTAGTGAATATATTCGGAATTACCGGTACCACTTTGTTTCGTTTAGATCTATTCTTTCTCATCTCAATCTCTTTTAAACCCAGGCTATTACAGTCTCTCCGGCTATGACTTTATCCCCCGCCCTGACCTCCACAACGCACTCTTCGGGCATGTACAGGTCCACCCTGGAGCCAAACTTAATCATACCGTATCTGTCACCTTTTTTAAATTCCATACCGAGCTCGGCGTAAGACACGATTCGGCGCGCCAAAAAACCCGCCATCTGGTAAACCACGAATTTCTGTCCCCCGGGCGTCTCTATCAGAGTAGAGCGTCTCTCGTTTTCCTCAGAGGCTTTCTTCATTGAATCCGGGTAAAGCCACCCGGGCATATTAGCAATGTTAAAGCTCCCGGGCGTGTATTTCGACCCGGTCACTCTGCCCCCTACAGGCATCCTGTTTATATGGCAGTCATAGAGAGCAAGCGTAATGCTGACCCTCTTTACCTGGGCACTTAGAAAATCTCTCTCATATGCTTCATCAACCATAATTACGGTTCCGTCGGCGGGAGATACAACAGAATCGGCGTCCGAATTGATATCGCGCTCCGGGTCGCGGAAGAAAAAAACACATACTACCGCGAGCGCAGCTAATATGATTGAGAGCAGTGTGAAATCGAGTATCGCCGCCGTCCATGCAAAAAGCGCCAGCACGCCAATATATGTAAACCCTTCGGACGCTATGGGAGCCCGGGCGTTTCTCATCAGTTCTTTTTCTTGTCTACGAGCTTCTTCTTAAAGAGCGTGCTCATCATGCCTCTGAGCTGCCCGCCAATTTCCTCGATCGGATGCTCCTCGCCTTTTTTAAGAAGCGCGTTGTAGTTCGGGCGCCCGGCCTCGTTTTCCTGTATCCACTCACGCGCGAACTCGCCGTTCTGGATAGCGGCCAAGGTTTTCTTCATCTCTTCTTTTGTCCTCTCATCAACAATCCTGGGGCCTCTGGTGATGTCCCCGTACTTTGCCGTATCGCTTATAGAATAGCGCATGTTAGATATACCGCCCTCGTAGATAAGGTCTACGATGAGCTTAACCTCATGGCAGCATTCGAAGTAAGCCATCTCCGGCGGGTATCCGGCCTCAATCAGTGTCTCAAACCCTGCCTGTATGAGCGCCGTAAGACCGCCGCAAAGGATAGCCTGCTCACCGAACAGGTCAGTCTCCGTTTCGTCTTTAAAGGTGGTTTCTATTACTCCGGCGCGTCCTCCGCCGATAGCTCCGGCGTATGCAAGCCCAATGTCCTGCGCTTCGCCCGTAGCGTCCTGGTGCACTGCAACGAGCATCGGCACCCCGCCACCCTCTTCAAACTGTCCCCTCACTGTGTGCCCGGGCGCTTTCGGGGCGACCATGAAAACGTCCACGTCGGGAGGCGGCACAATCTGCCCGTAGTGTATGTTGAAGCCGTGACTGAAGGCAATGGCGTTTCCGGCTTCCAGATTGTCCGCAATGCTGTCTGAATAAATCTTGGCCTGGCTGGTATCCGGGGCGAGGATCATTATAATGTCCGCCCATTTTGCGGCGTCTTCAACGCTCATTACGTTAAACCCAGCCTCTTTGGCCTTTCCCCAGCTTCCGCTGCCTTCCCTGAGCCCGACAACAACGTCCATTCCGCTGTCCCTCAGGTTCTGGGCGTGCGCATGCCCCTGACTTCCGTAACCTACTATCGCTACTTTGCGATTTTTAAGCTTCTCTTGATTTATATCTTTATCGTAGTAGACCTTCATTTCTTATCTCCTTTTTTCTTTGCAGGTTTGGCCTCCCGCTCCATCGCTACAGTGCCTGTACGGGCTATCTCTTTGATACCGAGAGGAAGAAGCAGCTCGATGAAAGCATTCACCTTTTCCTTGTCTCCCGTAAGCTCGAGTGTATAGGTTTTTTGTCCCACGTCCAGCACCTTGGCCCTGAAGATATCGGCCATTCTCAATATCTCTGCCCTGGTCTTATCCTTGGTCTCCACCCTAATCAGCACCATTTCTCTTTCGACCTTGGGCTCATCGGTCAGGTCTGTGACATTAATCACGTTTACCATGTTGTTGAATCTCTTTATTATTTGCGAGATTATGAAATCGTCCCCTTCGGTCACGAGCGTGATCCTGGAGGTATCGGGGTCCATGGTCTCAGCTACGTTCAAGCTCTCGATGTTAAAGCCCCTAGCGCTGAAAAGACCTGCTACTCTTGAAAGAACGCCCGACTCATTATCTACAAATAGTGATATCGTATGCCTCACTTATTTATACCTCCGCTATTTTTCTTTGTGAGTATAAATGGGAATTACAGCACGGCACCCTAAATACTATTCACAGCCCGACTATTATACTTAATTGTAAGAATTAAGCTACATCGGACGCGCCTAATATCATTTCGTTCATAGCGCCCCCGGGAGCGATCATCGGGTAAACCAGCTCTTCGCAGTCAACCATGATCTCCATGAGCACAACACCTTCGGTAGAGAGCCCCTCTCTAAGGGTAGACTCAACGTCCTCCGGCCTCTGCGCTCTCAGCCCTCTTGCGCCGAACGACTCGGCAAGCTTAACAAAATCAGGCAGCACTTTGAAATACGACGCAGAATAGTTGCCGTCGAAAAACATTGTTTGCCACTGTCTTACCATACCGTGATGCCGGTTGTTCATGAGAATTATCTTAAGGTCCATCTGGTTCTCGACCGCAGTGGCCAGCTCCTGCATGTTCATCTGGAAGCTTCCGTCGCCGCAAACGCAAATCACCTGTTTATCCGGACGTGCGAACTTGGCCCCCATTGCCGCAGGGAACCCAAATCCCATTGTACCCAAGCCGCCCGAGGTTATATGAGTCCGCGGATATTTGAATTTGTAGAACTGTGCGACCCACATCTGATGCTGGCCGACGTCGGATACGATTATCGCCTCGCCCTTTGTTAAATTGCTCAGCGTATCTATAACATAAGTTGTCAGGATCTTGTCCCCGTTCTGATCATAACTCATTGGATGCTCGCGCTCCCACTTCTTAATCTGAGCAAGCCACTTTTTCCTGTTCTTCTTTATCTGAGCCGGCAGAAGCTCTAGCATCTGCTTTAACACCGTTTTGGCATCGCCCACTATCGGGCAGTGCACCACTATGTTTTTATCGATTGTCGAGGGGTCTATGTCTATGTGGATGATCTGTGCGTGCGGAGCAAATTTCTCGAAGTTCCCTCCGGTAGCCCTGTCGTCAAAACGGGCGCCTATGGAAATTACCAGGTCAGACTCATGAACCGCCATATTAGCGGCATAGGAGCCGTGCATGCCGAGCATACTGACGAAAAGCGGATCGTCCGCGGGATAAGAGCCAAGACCCATGAGCGTTGAAGTAACGGGAATCTCAAGCCGGTGTGCAAACTTTTTAAGCTCTTCCGAGGCTTCAGACCAGATTAGCCCCCCGCCCCCGAATATAAGCGGGCGCTTCGCTTTGAGAATCATATTCACAGCTTTTTTAACCTGCGCAACGTTACCCTTTTTTACGGGCTTATAGCCCCTGAGGCTAACTTTCTCCGGGATTACCAGCTCGTCCTCCCCTATAATAACGTCCTTAGGCATATCGACGAGCACAGGGCTCGGCCTTCCGGTCCCCGCGATGTAAAAAGCCTCTTTCATTGCCAGAGGAAGGTCTCTGGCCCTTCTTACAAGATAGTTATGCTTCGTACAGGGCCTTGTGATCCCAATATGGTCAGCTTCCTGAAACGCGTCGCTTCCAAGATAAGGCAACGGCACCTGGCCCGTAAACACGACAATTGGGGAAGAGTCCATTTGCGCTGTAGCTATACCGGTGACTGTGTTCGTGGCGGCAGGGCCCGAGGTGCAAAGCACAACGCCCGGTTTCCCGGAAGCCCTGGCATAACCATCAGCCATATGGGTCGCTCCCTGCTCGTGCCTGGCAAGAACGTGCCTTATCCGGTCTTTGTATTTCGGCATGACATCGTACACTTTGAGCACGTAGCCGCCGGGAATTCCGAACACCACGTCTATGCCCTCGTGTATCAAAGTCTCAAAAAACATATCGGCGCCAATCATTCTTGCCATTTTTAAAAACCCCCTAAATAGTAAATCTCATATTAATGTTAGTGTACACGATATATTTCACTACCCGTATTCCGGCTTATTTAACTTCCCGTATTTTAGCTTCCATTCTGTCCTTAAGGGAAAGTTTTATTTTCTTAAGTCTTTTTATTTCAACCTCATCTTCCTCTGATAGAGATTCCTTTTCCTCAAGGTTCCTCACGACTTCATCAAGCTCTCTGTGCTCGGAATAAATCTTCTTAAATTCCTCGTCATCCTCTAAGAGCTTTTCTATTCTCTCTGCTTCACTCATTATTACCTCTCACTTTTATTAATTCTTGTGTATGTATTTATCCTCTATTCAATTCCTCTCACTCTGATCCTTCTTACTGCTCTCTTTTGATAGTTCGGCCTCGGACTTCCTCATGTAATGAGGCGCAAGCGTATGCGGGTCGTCTCCGCCGCCGTCTTTAATTATTAAGTAACCCATAGGAGACAAAACTCCTGCTCTTGGGTAATTTAACGCCTCTGGACAAAACGCCACGCACCCATCCTCAACCATGATATCTTCCAGAAAATCCGAGTAAAGTAAAGCACCTTCGCCAATAAATACAGTTTTACTTTTAATTTTCCCGGCCAATTTTTGAGGAGATAATACCATATCCTCAGAAATCCTCACTACCCTACCCTCTTGCGACTCAAAAAAAGCCGCGAACACCTCTCCTCTCTTCGCGTCAATCACAGGGCAAACCTTAAAAGTCGTAAACGGAAGGTTATTGGCCATGAGCTCCAGAGTCGAAACCCCGGCGATAGGAATGCCGAGCGCGTACGAGAGCCCTTTTGCGGAAGCCAAGCCTATCCTGAGCGAGGTAAAAGAGCCCGGCCCTAGCGACACGACGATTCCCCCAAGCTCGTTTTTATCGATTGATAGCTCCTTAAGCAGCCAATCAATCGAGGGCAGAAGCTTTTCCGAGTGAGAAGGCCCGGTATTAAAATAATACTCCCCGAGAACCTTATCATCCTCAGAGACCGCAATGCTCCCCGCATACATAGACGTCTCAATTCCAAGTATTTTCATCTTTAACCCTGGGATTGTACACATCTAAGAGGTATCTATCAATTAATAAAGAGAATCGCAATTAATAAAGAGGATTAAAATTGTAACTTAAGGGATTTCAGGTCCCGGCACAGCTTCAAACAATCCACAATCAGCGTCCCGAACCCCTAACCTCGGTAAGGGGGTTTTATGTGCCCAAGGGAGTTGTGATTATTTATGTCCCGTAGTTCTCTTCACGAATGAGTGAAGAGGAACCCGAAGTAACACCCCCGATCCTTAGAGCGATGTCGTTTTTGTTCGTGGCCTGACGCATGGCTTCGTCATAAGTAATAATCTTGTCCGTATAGAGCTTATACAGACACTGATCGAACGTTTGCATACCGTAGTGAAGGTTTCCCTCCTCAATCGCCTGCCGGATCTCCCAGGTCCTCTCGGGCTCGGATACGAGGTCTTTTACCCTTTCTGTAGCAATGAGCACCTCTGCGGCCGGCACCCTCGACTTTCCGTCCGCCGTGGGCACGAGCCTCTGCGAAATCACAGCCTTGAGCACCTGCGCCAGTTGATACCGTACCTGGTTGTGCTGGTGGGGCGGGAATATCGTAAGCATACGGTTTATGGATTCCATAGCGTCGAGCGTGTGGAGTGTTGTCAGCACCAGGTGCCCCGTCTCCGCAGCAGAGAGACATATCTCCATGGTCTCAAGGTCCCTCATCTCTCCAACGAGTATTACGTCCGGGTCTTCCCTGAGCGCCGCTCTCATAGCGTTTGCGAAAGTCTCTGTGTCTATGCCGACTTCGCGCTGATTTATATAGCTCTTTTTATCCCGGTGCACATATTCAAGCGGGTCTTCAACAGTGATTATATGGCGGGCTTTACTCTGATTAATGTAATCCACAATCGAGGCCAGGGTGGTCGATTTACCGCTACCTGTCGTACCTGTAAGGATAACCAGTCCTCTTTCTTCGCTTGCTATTTTCTCAAGCACATCGGGTAGGTTCAATGTTTTAAAGTCTCTTATATCAAAGGGGATAGCCCTTATGGCAATAGACGTTGTACCCCGCTGTAGAAACACATTCACTCTGAACCTTGACAACCCGGGAATACTGTACGCAAGGTCCGTTTCATTGGAATCCTGAAACGCGTTCCACTGCTTTTCACTCATCATTGAGTTAACAAGGCCCCTAACGTCTTCATTCGACAGCACCGGGGCTTCTTGTATAGAAAGAAGTCTCCCTTCCACCCTAAAATAAGGCTTCCTGCCCGTGCCTATATGTATATCAGAGGCGCCTATGTTGAGCGCAGCTTTTAGAATATCGTCTATCTTTAATGCCGCCATCTACTTCTCCTCTGGCTCTTTCCCTTTAATAATACCGCTTTTTACTAAAATCTGGTGCTTTAATTTTTCCCTTATCTCCTCGTTCTCCTTAAGGAACTCTCTTGAGTTCTCCCGCCCCTGGCCGAGTCTCTCGCCCTGGTACGAATACCAGGTCCCGCTCTTCTCGACTTCTTTAAAGTGGACTCCGAGGTCAATCATCTCGCCTGTCTGAGAGATACCGCTCCCGAACATTATATCAAACTCGGCGTTCCTAAATGGCGGCGACACCTTGTTTTTTACGACCTTAGCCCTTACGCGGTTTCCTCTAACTTCATCTCCGTCTTTTATGGAGCCTATGCGCCTCACGTCTATCCTCACAGAGGAATAAAACCTGAGAGCAGTGCCCCCGCTTGTGGTTTCGGGGTTCATATACGGCAGAGTGCCGATCTTCATCCTCGTCTGGTTAACGAAAATAACGAGGGTGTTCGATCTACCGACTGTCGCCGTGAGCTTCCTTAGAGCCTGAGACATTAGCCTAGCCTGAAGCCCGACGTGAGTGTCCCCCATCTCTCCCTCAATCTCCGCCCTCGGCACAAGCGCCGCTACGGAATCGAGCACGATGACGTCGACTGCCCCGCTCCTTACGAGCGTGTCCACTATCTCAAGCGCCTGCTCGCCATAGTCGGGCTGTGATATAAGCAGGTCGTCTACCTTTACACCCAGGTTTTTAGCGTAATTCGGGTCAAGCGCGTGCTCTGCGTCCACGAATGCGGCTATCCCGCCCAGCTTGTGGGCCTCCGCAATTACATGGAGCGCAAGCGTGGTTTTACCCGAGGCCTCGGGGCCGTATATCTCTATCACCCTACCCTTGGGGAACCCGCCCACCCCGAGCGCTACGTCGAGCCCAATAGAGCCCGAGGATATAACTTCGAGCTGAGGTATAGGGGTACCCGCGCCCAACCTCATTATAGAGCCTTTGCCGAACTGCTTTTCTATAGAAGATATAGCCAGGTCTATGGTCTTTTCTTTCTCGCTGCTTTGCTTAGCTTGCGTTTCTTCCGTCATGATTTCTCCTAAATTATACTTTCATTATTAAAAACTTCATAATCTTATCCAGTGCCGTCTCAGCGCTAACGTTTTTAATCTGATCACGGCTCCCGCCAAAGAGGTACTTCTCCGAGGCCGTACCCGTGTCTTGGGAGTCAAGACCAATATACACGGTTCCAACGGGTTTTTCAGCAGTGCCCCCTCCCGGGCCCGCTATGCCGGAGATTCCTATCCCGATGTCCGCGCCCGAGAGCTTACGCACTCCACTCGCCATCGCCTCCACCACAGGGGCACTCACCGCGCCGTGGGATTCGAGGAGCGAAACGGGCACGCCGAGTATATTTTCCTTGGCCTCGTTTGAATAGCTGACAACTCCCCCGAGGAAATAAGCCGAGCTTCCCGGGACGTCCGTGATCCTGCTCGCCAAAAGCCCTCCGGTGCACGACTCGGCCGCTGCGAGCGTCATGGACTTTTCTCCAAGCCGTCTCCCGACCACTTCTTCAAGCAGCTCTCCTTCGGTCGTGAAAACATATTCCCCTATTCGGGCGTTTATCTCATCTATATAACTCTGGGTCAAGCTCTTTGCTTGAGAGTCAGTATCGGCAAAGGCGCATACCCTGAGATGTATTTCAGGCCGGTGCGAGCGATACCCAAGCGTTACCCCCTGAATCTCAAGCCCCCTGAGCCTCTCTGCTACCTCAGATTCCGGAAGCCCGAATATCTTCACAAGACGCATATACCTCTTCATCCTGTCTGGGGCGCGGTTTTCAAGCTCGGGGACTACATAGTGATTCAGCATCTCGTGAAACTCTCTGGGCACTCCGGGGAGGAAGAAAAAAATCACTCCTTCAGACTCGACGCTGAAACCCGGGGCCGTACCCCATTTATTATCAAGCATAGTGGCGCAGGCAGGCAGGTAGGCCTGTTTTTTATTCGATTCGTTTACAGCCCTCCCGCGCTTTTTCATCCATTTTTCCAACTTCCCGTACGCTTGTGGGTTCAACTCGAGTGAAGAGCCGAAATACCCGGCCGCAACCTCTGCTGTGAGATCATCGTCTGTAGGGCCGAGCCCGCCCGTAACTATTACGGCCCGGGCCCTTTTCCGGGCTATATCAAAAGCCTCCTTGATCCGCTCCCTAATGTCCCCAACTGTCGTATGGTAGGCAACGTCAAAGCCCAGAGTGGAAAGCAGGTCTCCGGCCCAGTTGAAATTACGGTCTAGGGTAAGACCGCTCATAAGCTCATCACCCGTTGTTATTATTTCGATTTTCATGAGAGTGTCATTGCGAGGCTCCGAAGGAGCCGCGGCAATCCCCTGCTAATAGCTTCGATGTTGCTTATCACAATTCATAATACAAACCTTTCCATGTCTCGTTAATACCCCCTATCAAGCCGATCTTATTTGGCCTCGATATCCCCTTGCAACTGTCCGAATGAACCTCATAATAAAGCAGCTTATCTACATTATGTTTGTGAGTAAATCCTTTCACCATTTTCTCTTTATGTTCAAAAGCTCTTTTCCGCAAGTTGCTCGTAACGCCGGCATATAGAACTGTGCTGTTCTTATTGGTCATTATATAAACAAAAAATAATTTACCGACCATTTCTATTTTTTTAGGCGCCAAGTCCTTTTGAGATTGCTTTGCTCATTTTATTCGCTCGCAACGGCAGACTATAAATACCTCAGAATCAAATGCATACACACGCACGCGTATGCCCCGGCGGCCACGTCGTCGATTACCACTCCCCATCCACGGGGCAGCTTCTCTAAACTCCTTACAGGCGGGGGTTTTACGATATCGAAGAGCCTGAAGAGGAAAAACCCGGCTACGATATTTATTGCCGTGGGCGGTATCAGGATCATTGTCACCAGATAGCCGGCCACCTCATCCGCTACGATCTGCCCCGGGTCCCGTCTGCCATAAATCCGCTCAGTTACCGTAGCCGCCCACACCGCCACACCGATCACAACAAGCGTTATCAGCAAATAGATATATATCGGCAGACCGGAAATTAACCAAAATAGCGGTACCGCGGCAAGAGTGCCGAAAGTGCCGGGCGCAACAGGTACAAGCCCCACATAAAAGAAGGTAGCTATAAGCTTTGCGGTCCCCTCTTTCACCTAATCTATTACCCCTTCGAGCCTGAGGAGCTTCTTCTTAATATCCATTCCGCACGAGTAGCCCCCAAGTCCCTTTGCCGCAAGCACCCTGTGGCAGGGAACTACTATGGGCAAGGGGTTTTTACCCACTGCGTTTCCCACGGCGCGCGCGGCCCCCGGGCTCCCTACAGCGCAGGCAAGCTCTTTATAGGTCACCACTTCACCATAGGGGACTTCGAGGAGCTTTTTCCATACCGTTTTTTGAAACCCCGTCCCCGAGCTAAAATCGAGCTTCGTATTGAACCTTGAAAGCTTCCCGTCCAGATATTGTTTAAGCTCCCTGGCGGAATTCTCTGCCACTCCGCCCCGGGGTATATTTGCGTCATCAATAGAATTAAGGAATGTATGAAACCCTTTCCCGCCGAAGAATATGTTCGACACCCCCCTTTTGTTAGCCACAACGTATATCTTCCCCATGTTGGAATCCACAGTGGAAAAGCTAAGCTCGCTCATGTCTCAGAACCCCTCTTGAATGAGTCTGCATTTATGTGATTAATTGTCAAGACGCCCATGACCGCTACGGCGAAAACCAGTCTGTTATTTCAGGTGAGCAAAGTGAGCGCGGCAATCTTAATTAAATTAACATTAATATCCCCCTCATTTAAATTTCGTATCCATCCGCGGTTAATTAAACACTGTATTCTGCATGCTGCCGCCTTGCTTTTCGGTCTAAACTGCGTAGAATCTTTTTCTCATACGCGGGTATTGCGCTGTAGTTAGAATTTGCTTACCGGTTGCTAAATAACGGTAAGTATTGCCTAAATGGATACCATTTGACTAATTTGTAATAAATTCGCAACAGGAGAGAAAAATTGAGCACTGAAACCGGATTGGAGAACAACTGGGCGCTAATATTAGGAGCGTCGAGCGGCTTTGGCGAGGCAATTGCGCTTGAGCTTGCTGGGCACGGGATGAACATATTCGGCATTCACCTGGACAGAAAAGGCACTATGCCCAAGGTCGAGGAGATTAAAGAGAATATCAAAGAGCTCGGCCGTGAGGCCGTCTTTTTCAACATAAACGCCTCAGACCCCGGGAAAAGGTCTGAAACGCTCGACGAGATGGAGCAGATACTCGACGAGCGCGGAAACCCCGGGAGCGTCAAGGTGCTGGTTCATTCACTCGCGTTCGGGACGCTCAAGCCCTATATAGCGGAGAACGAAAAAGAAAGGGTGTCCGTCAAGAACATGGACATGACTCTGGACGTTATGGCTCACAGCTTAGTCTACTGGGCTCAGGAGCTTGTGGCGCGCGGACTTATGAAAGCGGGCGGCAGGATCTACGCCATGACTAGCAGGGGGTCATAGAGTGTGGACTACCTACGGCCCTGTGTCAGCGTCAAAAGCCGCAATCGAGTCCCACGTGCGCCAGCTGGCTGTAGAGCTCGCTCCTTACAACATCACATCAAACGCCATTCAAGCCGGTGTCACAATGACGCCCGCGCTCAGCAAGATCCCCGGAAACGAAGATATAATTAAAAACGCCCTAGCCATAAACCCGGCCAAGAGGCTCACGACTACGGAGGACGTAGCCCGCGCTATTGCCGCGCTTGCAGTGGCAGGCACTTACTGGCTCACCGGAAACGTCATCAAAGTGGACGGAGGAGAGGATCTTATCTAATCCCGAATGATGCACCTTATTATTATGCACCCAGATACCATAATCTAAAGAGAGTTCAATACCCGTGAACGAAAACATGGATAAAAAGGTAACGCTATATAACACGCTCACTCAGAAAAAAGAAGAGCTTGTCCCGTATTCTCAGAACAAGATAAAGATGTACGTCTGTGGACCCACGGTTTACAGCTCGGCGCATCTCGGGCACGCGCGCGCGGCCGTCACGTTCGACGTGATCGACAGGTTTCTGACGCACCTGGGATACGACGTCACGTATGTAAGAAATTTCACCGACATAGATGACAAGATAATAAACAAGTCCATCGAGACCAGAGTCCCGGCAGAAGAGATTTCAGAAAAATACATAAAAGAATATAAGGACGACATGTCCTCGATTGGGGTCGGGACACCTACGGTGGAGCCCAAGGTGACTGAGCATATCCCTGAGATTATTGATCTGATAGAGAGGATTGTAGGCAGCGGCCACGGCTATCAGTCGGGCGGGGACGTATTTTTCTCGGTAAAGAAATTCAGTGACTACGGAAAGCTCTCGAGAAGAGACCCGGACGACATGTTGGCCGGCATCAGAATAGACATTAACGAGAAGAAGGAAGACCCTCTGGACTTTGCCCTCTGGAAAGCCGCTAAGCCGGAAGAACCCGCGTGGGACAGCCCCTGGGGCAAAAGGCGACCGGGATGGCATATAGAGTGCTCGACAATGAGCATGAAGTACCTGGGCGAGAGCTTCGATATACACGGCGGAGGCAAAGACCTCATTTTCCCTCACCACGAAAACGAGATCGCCCAGGCCGAGTGCGTAACGGGACATCAGTTCGCAAAGTACTGGATTCATAACGGGCTCATACAGATAAACCGCGAGAAGATGTCAAAATCCATTGGCAACATCTTAAATGTAAAAGACGCCGTATCCCTGTGGAGCAAAGAAGCGATAAGGCTCTTTTTCCTCTCGCACCAGTACTTAAACCCTGCGGATTTCTCAGACACTATCATGGACGAATCCGAAGCCGCTCTCGAAAGGTTGTATATAACCATTAAGCGCGCAAAGGACCTCGGCGGGGGAGGCGGCGGGAACGACAGAGAGCTGTCTGCGGCAGTGGGCGCTTTTAAAGAGAGGTGGGTTACTAACATGTGCGACGACTTCAATACCGCAGGCGCCGTAGGCGCGCTCTTTGAGCTCGCCAGAGCCATGAACCGCTCGCTTGACTCGGTCGGGGGCACGCCGGCGCTCGGAGACGCGCTACGGGAAATAGGGGTCTTCGGAGACGCTCTGGGAGTGTTGGGGTACGAGCCGGATGAATATTTAAAGGACCAGAAGCTCGAAAAATCCGGAACAGGAATTACAGAAGAAGAGATCGAAGAGCTTATAAAAGAAAGAAACTCGGCAAGGGCCGAGAAAAACTGGGCGAGGGCGGATGAAATCAGGGACGAGCTGAGTGATAAGGGCATAGTGCTCGAAGATAAAGCACAAGGCACGCTCTGGCGAGTAAAGAGTTAATCCAACTACCGTCTTAATCATCTAATTCGAGCGTCAATGCCGGGCGCGGCTACTCCGCGATTAACTCCCGGCCTGTCCTAAAAGCTTTATAGTTTGGATCCTGCCAATATAAGAAAACAGGGTCGGCGCTGAGTTCGTTTGTGGCCAGCCACTTACCGTCCTCTTTCACAAACGCGATGGTCTGCCTCTGTATTATCTTATTCCGCTCTTTAGTGGCCACGTTGTAATACAAAAGAACGTACTTACCTGTTTCAATCCTGCTGATTAGCGCGACGTAACTATCTTTGAACAACGACCGCCACTTTTCCGTAAGCTCATCTTCAGAATCAAGATCCTCTTTTAATTTCAATCCGGACTCTTTTGTCCATGAATTTAACCACCAATCATACTCCCCCTCATATACGGCGGAGAATAACGATACGAGGGCGCCTTCGGGCGTGTCGTATTTGGCATCGGACTTATTTTGAATCAGGTCCAATTTCACCCTTCCTACATAGTCCATTACTTCGTACGGATAAACTACTTCTTCTTTTATTTCTTCATATTTAGCACGGGTCGTCTTATAGACGGGCTTTGGTATAGTCCCGGACAGGACTTCGTCCGCATTGTAAATACCGAATACAAATAAAAGACATAAAAATATAATTCCACTATGAATCGTTTTCATATCCAGGCCTCTATTAGAATCAGATTTAGTAAGAATGTATGCCTAAGCTAATTATAAAGCCACTTGGCTTAAACCCAGATACCCATGTATTCGAGCGCGCGCTTAATGCTCGCCGGGGTCTGAGTCTCGCCCCTGCAGCTGTACCAGCACGCGGTACAGGCGGTCTCGTCGTAAAGCTTTGGATGGTATTCAGAGTAATGCGCGGTGACTGGCATCTCGGAGCATCGTTTCAGGTGACCGCTCGGCGTTACCTGTATGTGGCTTATCCCCGCGGTGCACCCCGGTATGCCGCCGGATTCGAAATACCTCGGTATTTCGTTCAGGTAATACTCAGTTGATATGATCGTGCCCTTAAGCTCTCGTCTCAGACTAATTAGCTCTGCCACCAAGTTCCTGACTTTCGAGTTCTCATTTACGAAATGCTCTTCGTTATTGGTCTTCATTACGGAATACGAGCTGAAAGAAATCCCTATACCCCACCCGTGCGCGTGGCGCACAAGCTTGGGGATATATTCGAGGTTGTCTTCCATTATAATTGTATTCATCGTGATCTGATTATCCGGGTATTTCTTGCCAAGCTCCGGGAGTATTGCAGACAGCTTATCCCACAGGCCCGGCACCCCGCGGTACATGTCGTGCTGCTCGCTCGGGAAATCGAGGGAGACAGCAATCTGGTTAATCCCGGCATCGAACAGCTCGTCGGCTTTTTCCACAGTTAAAAGGTCCCCTTTAGTAACCATCGAGGTGAATATAAAGTAAGAGCACTCCTTTATCTGCCGCACTATATCAGGCAGGTCTTTCCTGAGCATTGGCTCCCCGCCAGTGATAACCGCTACGAGCGGGTCAATCTTTTTAATCACCGGGCGGTAATCGTATATCCTCTCTTCGTGGCGTGTCTGCCAGTAGTCGCAGAAGTCGCACTTTGCGTTACAGAGCTTCGTAATCTCGAGGTTTACGAGCTTTGGACTGCCCTTTGCTCTTGTTTGGAAGTACTTTATTGCGCCCTTTAAGCTGTCCTGTGCTGAAATCATTAGGGTACTTTATACATGCTCTAAACCCGTTTTTCAAGTCGGTCCGGTCATAAACTGTAAGAAAATCGTTCATTCCGGAGCTGACGGAGCTCGTCATTACTGTAGATGTCAACTAATTCGGGGCAGATTTTTTAAGGAATTCAGCAGGAGGAGCACCCTTGAAGGACTGAAGAGGTCTCTCGCAGTTCTAGTAAACCAGGTACTCCAGCTGCAAACTCCTCCTCTAATTTATAGACCCGGCATCGCTGTTCTAATCTTATTCCTGCTCCCGCTCATAAAAGGCATTCACTCGCGGCCCCCAGCCTACGTCCCCATAAATACCGGGTTAAAAAAGGAGAAAACACGAAGCGGGCATTAGTATTAGAGCCCTCCCCCACCATAGCCCTTATTGACTTCACCATGCGTTTTTAGTTTAATACAATGTACATGTCCAAAAGGGAAATAGAGATACAGATATACGTGTGCGACCACGTGTGCGAGGACGGACGGCAGTGTCAAAGCCGGGGCGACCGCGAGGCTATAAAAAAATGTGGTCTTTGCGGAAACGATATCTGCATCAAGCACTACGAGCTTTCGACAGTCACCATACAAGGCACCAGGGAGCACTTCGCTTACTACTTCTGCGAGGAGCACACGGACGAATTCAGGCGGATTCTAATCGACAAGTTCGGCGACACGAGCCCGGTGCCGCAGACAGGCTACGGCGTTACGCTGAATTAATTCCCATGATAAGTATGTTACCCCCCCAAAAAATTGGCACCCCGAATCCTTATCTATCTCATACCCGCGGGTTCAAAACGCGGCACATTAATTTTAGGCTTTTCCTTCTTTATTCGTGCAGTATCATAAAAGACCTGCATACGAAGGAGAAAACCCATTTTAACATCAAATGCTTTCTCCAACCTGTAAGCCATTCCTGAAGACAGAGAGGCCCTTTCTTTCACCAGATTGGACAGTGTCGCTCGCCGTATACCTAGAAGTTTAGGGCATTCGTAATGCTCAGATCAAGCGGCTCTAGAATTTGCCTTCTTATGAATGGGCCGAGATGAGAATGGGTTATTCCTAACTTGGACATCAATGATAGTCCTCCAAATTCAATTTATATATTTTGTTATCTTTAAGCTCAAGAACGATTCTAAAATTTCCGCTCTCCTTCAAACGTTGTAAACGCCAACCCGGGAGTCTCGGTAAATCGTTTATATTTTCTGCAATAATTAGAGCCGTTATTATATCTCATATTCTCTCAATCTAAATTTAACAGGAAGCCCGCTTTGATCATCATTCTCTATAAAGCGCCTCAAGCCTTTGTGCTTTACGCTCCTTATATCCACTTGCACGTTGTACGCTTACAGCGTACAACGTGCAAGACCGTATTGACATATACCGCCCGATTTAGTTTAATAGAATAAAATATTGCACACAGGGACAACATAGGGCTCTTATGTCGAAAAAAGAGATTGAACTGGAAGTTTATCAGTGCGACTACGAGGACGCCCGGGGGGAGCGCTGCGCGAGAGAAGGCAACAGGGATGACATGAGAGTGTGTCACGTGTGCCGCCAGGACCTCTGCATAGAGCACTGCGAAATAACAACTGTAGTGTTCATCGGAGACGGCGACAGAATATCCAACAACCTCCTTCGGGGAAGCAGGCTCAGGTTCCTTTATTATTTCTGTGACCGCCACTACCGGGAATTCAGGAATATAGTAGTTGACCGGTACGGGGAGGGAGAGGTAATTCCCAACATTGGGGACGGCACTTATCTCGCATCTTAATGTTCGATACGTTATGGGTTAAAGATATTGGCTTATTCTGAACATATTGACTTATCCCGGCGTATTTAGTTTAATAGTAGAGAGGGGCTTGGAGAATATATAAAACAGGGCTGAAGCAAGCTGCAATTAACTATGCACTCGTTTAATATTTAAAGACGGGAGGAATTACATGTCCAAGAAAACAATAACTGTCGAGATGTATCAGTGCGACCACGTTCACGAAGACGGCACCCGCTGTGAAAGCGAAGGCGAGCGTCAGGGGATAAAATCCTGCGCCCTCTGTAATAAAGACCTCTGCGGGAGACACTACGAGCAGATCACAGTTTCGAGCCGTGGCGGGAGGGATACGCTTACGTATCATTTCTGTGAAGACCACACAGAGGAATTCCTCGACACGCTCATAAACACGTTCGGAGATACAAGACCCGTAAACTACGGCGGGATGGCCAAGTAGAAAACCCAGCTAATGAACATCACCAGGATAAGATTTATTACAATCTTTATCCTTATCATATTATTTCCGGCATTCTCGTATGCCGACGGGACGGCCGGATACGCGCTGATTATTACGATTGACGGCTTAAGACCCGACGCAATAGATAAAGCCGAAGCGCCGAATCTGAGTTCACTCATAAAGAAAGGCTCCTATACTCCCGTAGCAAAGACAGACGAACAGGCAAAAACCCTCCCCTCGCATACTTCTCTTGTAACCGGGCTTACAAGCAAAAGGCACGGAATGACCAGGAACAAATATACTCCGGGGCTCGGCCATACCGAGTTTGAGACCATATTTACCGTTGCGAAAAAGAGCGGTCTCGGCACTGCGATGTTTGTCGGGAAAGACAAGCTCTCTTACCTGAATATCCCGGGGAGTGTTGACAGGTACGTATCAACTAATATGTCTGAGGACAGTATCCGGCGGATCACGCAAAGTTACTCATCTTATACGAAAGAACACAAACCCGCGGTTACTCTCATCCATTTCCCCTGCCCAGACCTCACGGGGCACCCTAAGGGCTGAATGTCCGCTGAATATTTGGAATCCGTAGGTCTTGTGGATAAAGCCCCCGGGACTATCCTCGAATCATTAAAAGAAGCATATTCGAGAATACCATTATAAGTGGTTACGTCAGACCACGGCGGTGAGGGCAATACTCACAGCAGATCAGTCCCAAGCTCAATACATATCCCCTGGCTCGCTATAGGTAAAAATGTAAAAGCGGATTACAGCGTCAGAGAGCAGGTCTATATCTACGATACCGCTCCGACCGTGCTCCGAGCGCTCGGCCTCAAGCTACCCTCAGATATAGACGGCGGGGTTATCGAAGAAATTTTCATAAATACTCAAAATTAAATCCCGGCGCTAATGTAAATTCCGCTTATCCCGGAACCATAGAATTCCCCGGGACTATAACCCCCCCCATTTATCCAAGCGGGGATTATCCCGCATAGAAAATTAACTGCTCATACTATTTTGCTATTTTGCCGCAACAACAAACATTGGCTATGGCAAATGCTTGTTATAGATACGGTTATCTTACTTATTCCCCGGCTCATAACAGCTCCGACAAACCCGGACATCACACGTTCTGAATCACTTTGGCTATACAACACCCTTATTATTTGTTATTTTTTATAGCGGATCATGAAGATAGCAACGCGTGAGATAATAAGAGAGATAGACAAGAAAAGTATCGAGATATACGGCATCCCAGGCTTGGTGCTCATGGAAAACGCAGGGCGCGCCACAGCCGACGTGATACTCGCGGAATACCCCTACACCCAAGCGGCCGCCCTATTCGCCGGGGGCGGAAACAACGCCGGGGACGGGTTCGTTATAGCGAGACAGTTAATTTCAGAAGGGGTCCAAGTTATAACGTACGTTGCCGCTGATCCGAGAAAATACACTGGCGACGCTCTCACGAATTACCGGGCGCTTAAAAAAATTGGCGGCGAGATAGTAGAGCTCGGCGAGAGCCTGAGGAAGTACAGGACGGCCGACATAATAATTGACGCTCTCCTGGGCACGGGACTTGAGAGAGAGGTCGCAGGGTTCTATAAAAAAGTAATCGGGTTTCTAAATTCCCAGTCAGCCCCTGTTATATCGGTAGACCTGCCCTCTGGTCTTGATGCGGATACGGGACAAGCGTTAGGCGCCGCGGTAGAGGCGGACATTACGGTCACATACGCCCTCCCCAAGGTCGGGACCTCGGTATACCCAGGTGTAGACTATGCGGGTGACGTGTATCTGGCGAACATAACCACCCCGGAGGTTCTTGAAGAGAACATACCCTATGAGCTTCTTAGCGCTTACGATGTGCTGGGTTTTCTACCGCCTAGAAAAGCAGATACTCACAAGGGGACTTACGGTCATTTATTTATTCTTGCGGGCTCGCCGGGCAAATCGGGCGCGGCCACACTGGCTTCTCTGGGGGCGCTCAGGGTAGGCACCGGGTTGGTAACAGTGGGGATCCCATCCGGCCTTAACCCCGTAATGGAGCAAAAGACTACGGAGGTAATGACAGAGCCGCTGCCCGAGACGGACCTGGGAACCTTCGGCAGGCTCTCCGTTAAGAGGGCGCTTGAGATTGCGGCGGACAGAAAAACCGCTCTTTCTATAGGCCCAGGAATCTCGACCACTGACGATGCAGCCGAGTTTCTGTTTGAGATAGTTAAGAGTGCGGCCATACCCATGGTACTTGACGCGGACGCGCTCACGCTGATTTCTAAAAACCCCACAGTACTAAAAAAGGCTCAGGTGCCGCTTATATTAACCCCCCACCCGGGCGAGATGGCGCGGCTTTCGGGCTTAAGCACCGGGGAGGTCCAGGCTGAAAGGATCGGGGTAGCCTCTGAATTCTCAAAACGCTACGGCGTAAATCTCATATTAAAGGGGGCGCGGTCCGTGATATCTACCCCGTCGGGGGAGATATCCGTTAACACCACAGGAAACCCCGGCATGGCCTCGGGCGGTACGGGAGACGTGCTGACCGGCGTCGTTGGCGGACTCCTGGCACAGGGACTTCAGCCTGCTGATGCGTGTAAGCTGGGCGCTTTTGCTCACGGAACGGCCGGAGACCTGGTAGCGGGTGAGATTGGAGAGGCCGGGCTCACTGCGGGCGACCTTGCAGACGCCCTTCCCGAGGCGCTAAGCTCAATCCCGGAATCCGAAGAAGAACCAGTTATCCGCATCCGCTGAATCCGATTCATTCACAGGCCACTTAAGATGACAGAACTCCAAAGTATACGAATACAGGCAAATGGTGCAGAGCAAACACTCAAACTGGGCGAGATTATTGGAAAATCGCTTAAACCCGGTAGTATTATAGCCCTTACGGGCGAGCTCGGCGCAGGGAAATCCGTACTCGTAAAAGGGATCGCCAAGGGGCTTGATGTTCAGGAAGAGCCCAATAGCCCTACGTTTGTAATAATGAACCGCTACGAAGGACGGCTGCCACTCTTTCACTTTGATCTCTACAGGGTGGCGGACGAGGACGAACTTATAGCGATGGGGTATGAAGAGCTCTTTTTCGGCAAAGGGGTAGCCGCGGTCGAATGGGCCGACAGAGTGCCCGGGGTATTCCCCGAGGATACTATAGAGATAAGGATTACTATCCCCGGTGGAGAGGAATCGAAAAATAGAAGAGATATTACAGTTAAAGGTGTGAAAGAATGGGTCTTATCGTTCAAAAATACGGCGGCACGAGCGTCTCTAACTTAAAGAAGATAAAGAGCGTCGCGGAGCACGTCATTAAAACCAGCCGTGACGGAAACGACGTCCTCGTAGTGGTATCGGCCATGGCGGGCGAGACGGACAGGCTCGTTAATCTGGCGCATCAGGTGATGGATCCCCCCGACGAGAGGGAGCTTGACGTAATAACCTCAAGCGGCGAGCAGGTGTCCTCGGGCATACTCTCGATGACAATCAAGTCGCTCGGGCATGAAGCGGTCTCCTTTCAGGGACATCAGGTAAGGATCGTAACCGATAACGCTCACTCTAAGGCAAAGATACAGAGCATTCATGCCGAGAAAATCGAGAACTCTCTCAGGAAGGGCAAGATTGTGGTCGTGGCCGGTTTCCAGGGTGTGGATTCGGACGGTAACGTAACGACACTCGGCAGGGGAGGCTCCGATCTCACGGCCGTTGCGCTCGCGGCGGCGCTCAAGGCCGACTCGTGCGAGCTCTATAAAGACGATGTGGACGGTGTATACACGACGGACCCGGGCATGGTACCGAGCGCGAGGAAGCTCGGGCGCATCTCATATGAAGAGATGCTAGAGATGGCAAGCCTCGGCTCAAAGGTGCTTCAGGCGCGCGCTGTAGAGTTTGCAATGAAGCACGGGGTCCCGCTTCACGTACGCCCCACCGCCAATCCAGACGCCCAGGGCACTTGGGTCGTAGAGGAGGAAGAAGAGATGTCTCACATGGAAGATATTCTTATATCAGGGGTGTCGTTCGATAAGAACCAGGCCAAGATTACCCTGAGCCAGGTCCCGGACAGCCCGGGGATTGCGGCCAGGCTATTCACGCCCCTTGGTGAAAACGGTATAATCGTGGACATGATCGTTCAGAACGTAAGCCGCGAGGGTCATACGGATATGACGTTCACCGTACCCAGGACAGACTATAAAAAATCGATTATAATTACCCAAGAAGTAGCAGCTAGCCTGGGAGCCCGGGAGGTGCTCTCTGACGATAAGATTACCAAGGTGTCTCTCGTAGGCGTGGGGATGAAGACCCACTCTGGGGTGGCTACCAATATGTTCACGGCCCTTGCCAAGGAAGGGATAAATATTATGATGATCAGCACGTCGGAAATTAAGATTTCCTGTGTGATAGAGGAAAAATACACAGAGCTTGCGGTAAGGACTCTACACGAGGCGTTTAAGCTCGGAGGAACGTCCGGAAACGAGGAAAAGAAATGAGCGACAATCTGGTAAAGATATACGATGTAACTTTAAGGGACGGCACACAGGGAGAGGATATCTCCTTTTCTATTCACGACAAGATCCGCATCGCTCAAAAGCTCGATGAGCTCGGGGTGCACTATATAGAAGGCGGTTGGCCCGGATCAAACGACCGGGACGAGGGGTTTTTTGAAGAAGCCAAGAAAGTAAAGCTAAGGAAAGCAAAATTCGCGGCGTTCGGAAGCACTAGAAGAGCGAAAAAAACTTGTGATGAGGACTCGAGCATTCAAGCGTTGCTGAAGGCCCAAACCCCTGCCGTAACCATAGTAGGAAAGAGCTGGGACTTCCACGTTACCGAAGCTCTCAGGATAGGGCTCGATGAAAATCTCGAGATAATCCGTGACTCGGTAGAGTACCTTAAGCAAAAGACAGACGAGGTGTTTTTCGACGCAGAGCATTTCTTTGACGGTTTCAAGCACAACCCGGAATACACACTCAAGACTATAACGGCGGCTCATGAAGCGGGCGCGGACGTCCTTGTACTCTGTGACACCAACGGCGGCACTATGCCGTGGGAAATAGAATCAGTAGTGCAAGAAGTCAGAGCACAGCTCCCCGGAGCGAGTCTCGGCATACACACGCATAATGACGGCGAGCTCGGGGTTGCGAATACCCTTTATGCGGTAAGAGAGGGCGCGAGACAAATACAGGGCACAATAAACGGATACGGAGAGCGCTGCGGGAACGCAAACCTCTGCTCTATCATACCCGACCTAAAACTCAAGCTCGGAGTCGATTGTTTGGGAGAAGACGAGCTTAAGAGACTATACGACACTTCGCATTTCATCCACGAGCTTACAAACCTTCCCCCGATAAAGCACCGTCCTTTTGTGGGAGAAAGCGCATTCGCTCACAAGGGTGGGCTGCACGTAAGCGCCGTAATGAAGAACTCTGAGACTTACGAGCATGTGAGCCCCGAAGTCGTAGGCAACAGAAGACGCGTTTTAATATCCGACCTCTCTGGTAGGAGCAATATCCTCTATAAGGCCAAAGAGCTCGGGGTCGAGCTCGACCCTAAAGACGAGCGTGTAAACGCCATATTGGAGGAGCTTAAGAAACTCGAGAATGCGGGGTACGAGTTCGAGGGCGCTGACGCCTCGTTCGAGCTCCTTGTCAGAAAAGCGCTCGGCGAGTACAGAAAGCCTTTTTATCTTAAGAGCGCACGCACTATTACCGAGAAGCGAACAGAGGATGAAGACCCTATAACTGAGGCTACTCTCGTAGTACAAGTAGACGGCGTCACCGAGCACATGACAGCAATCGGGAACGGCCCCGTAAACGCCATAGACCAGGGGCTCAGGAAAGCTCTTGTTAGGTTCTACCCAACCTTAAAAGAAGTAAAGCTCAGGGACTACAGGGTGAGGGTTCTTAACACAAAGCACGGCACGGACGCAGTGGTGAGGGTGCTTATAGAGTCGGGAGACGGAGAGAGCGACTGGAGTACCGTCGGCGTATCTCATAACATTGTCGAAGCCAGCTGGAAAGCCCTTATAGACAGTATCGACTACAAGATACTAAAAGACGAAGCCAAGAAAGCCGCTAAAGCCCGGGGATGACCGGAGACTATCAGACCGAGACACTCAATATTGATTTACCCACTCAAGACCATATAGGTTTGGGAAGCCCGTATGCGAAGAGAAGAATCACATACACCAGTCCGTAAGCGATTATGCCTACGACACAGACCCAGATAGCGTTCCAGGTGTTCTTAAAGTCCAGGGCTTGTCTTGTCGCCACTACCATTGCAACAAAGATCCATACCCAAATCAACAAAAGCAAAAGCGCGCTTAGAAACGGTATCAACACAGCTAATATCCGGAATATACCCGGGGCGCTGGCGAATCCGAGCACTCGTACGAGCTCGCCTATGGTAGTCCTTGTCTGAGACTCCGGGAAGAGCTTAGTCCCGATCACGTAAATGAGAAACGCCATCACCAGCCAGCCGACAAACGACAGAACAGTGGCTACAACGAGCCCCCATACGCCGCCTATTTTAAAAGTACCTAGCCCTGTGGCTATGCTTGAAATGAGCATTATCAAAAGCGCCTGCCACATGGCGGACTTGTCGTGCTCCACTTCCTCATAAAGCTCCGGGTCTAAGGTAAGCGCCCTTAGTATTCTCTGTATTAACACCTAATTAAAGCTCCTATTATTATCAGTCCGTTTAACTATAGAGAAGAAATTTGCTATAACTATACCCTATCAAACCTGAAAAAACCTGTCCGATATTTCCGCCGAATAATTAATGCGCCCAGACTCCGAGTGTACTGCTCCCCTTTTGTCAAGCCAGATTTAAGTTGGAATTAATACAAACAAAAAAGGGGGCCGAAGCCCCCTAATTCTTTGTTGTATTTTAATGAGCAGTTTAAACAACAACCCTTCTGCGTATTGCGAACAGCCCAACGATTCCAAGAATGCTGGCCATCGCAATCAGTCCCCATTCGGAAAGGGTGGGAATGGGTCTTGGTTGCAACTCAAAAAATTCCATACCATCAGCGCAATCAGGCAATTGTCCTATAGTAGTAATATCTCCTGTGAATGGATTAACGCTTGCTAGATTTGTGATTGGAAAGAGGTTCGATGTACCTAGTAATTCACCGTTGAAGGGATTAAAAACAAATGAGTTGAAGAGTTGCTGTTCAACTTCTCCGGTAGCTATTAATGTTGCTACGCCTGTATTTGGATTTATAGTATAATACTCTTTCGTAGGAGAGCAGCATCCGCTACTAAATAATGTCCCTGAGGGGTCTATGGCTAAAGCGTTTCCGACTTGTTCAAATCCTGTCTCACCAATTATTGTTTGAGCGCCTGTATCGGGGTTTATTGTAAGCAGTCTAACAGTAAAATCATTATTTGGACCGTCTTCTTCATCACATTGTATTCCCGTAGCATAAAGAGTATCGGATGCAGGATCGTATGTCAGGTCGTTTATTCTTCCACATCCTGGTCCATCCGAACTGCCAGAAGTACCTATCAAAGTTCCCTGTCCTGTAACAGGGTTTATCTCTATAAGTAAAGATATCTTGGTATTACCTTGATCTGCCTTTGCACCGGCTATTAATCTCCCGTCTCCTATTTGTGCTAATGCACCAACTCCGTCAAATCCTATTGGTCCTATCTCTTCAAAAGCTGCATTAATCGGATTAACCCTGTAGAGTACTGCTCCTGATGAGCCTGGGGGGCCTTGGACGCAAACCTCGTCAGCTACAACAAGAAACTCCTGTGCATTTGATTGACTGAAAGATAAAAGTAAAAAGGTAAATATTAAGACTGATAATCTTAATATTTTCATGGTAGTTCCTCCATTTAAAAGACCTAGTTTTGAAATACTATCATATTTCTATACATGATGCCAGGGTTTAAGCCTCAGACTAAAGCTAGTTGGCTAAGCAGCACTACTATGCTGTCTGTTATTCTTGTAATAATCCATTTCCACCTGAACTGGTGAGCGGTAGCCTAGAGCAGAATGAAGGTAATTCCTGTTGTAATATTCAACCCACTTATCCAGTTCACGACTAAGCTCTCTTTCGCTCTCCCACTCCCTTAGCCCAAATAGCTCTTCTTTCATCTCCAGTACTATTACTACATATACCCAGCCTGTATTTGTTAAGACCTTTGTCATATCTATTCCCCACCACTGTTTAGGTTTATCTGCTCTTGGTTTTGGTCTGTCTGATACCCTCTTTGCTATTAGTCTATGATTTGGTTTAACAGTAAGGTTATGCTCTCTCATTAACCTGTATACACGCTTCTTGTTAACTATTAATCCGTCTATATATCTCAGATATGCCCATACTCTTCTATAACCCCAGAAAGGATGATCTCCCTTTATTTCCTTTATCCTTTTAAGCACGTATTCGTTACGAAGAGCTACAGAGTAAGACTTCTTTCTCATATAAACTCGCCCTCTGTTTTTTTTAATTCAACGGTAAGAGAGCCGATTATTTGGGTTAGTTCTTGGTTCTTTCTTCGTAGACACTTTATTTCTCCACCGTCTTTTTTAGATTCAAATGCTTTATGAGCTTAAGATAAAAACTTATCACGCCAGAGGTAGTATTGGTTTTGATGTATTCCGTACTCATTGCATATCTCTGATACTGGTCTGCCGGATAGACCTTCTAGTACTATATTAGTCTTAGTTTTAGAGTCCCATCTCCTTCTCTTCATTGCTGCTCTCCCTATTGCTTGTACTTGGCATTTTACCAACTTAACTATGCTTCGTTCTTAATGGAGAGCAGTATACGAGGCTATACTAAATAACAGCAGAAGGTAAGAAGAACGATAGGATAAACCCGACTATTACTATATAGATTATAAATCCGATCACACATACCAGAATGGCGCGCCAGGTGCTTTTGTAATCAAGCGCCTGTCTGACAGCTATTACCATGGCAATCAGCATCCATATGCTTGCGCCAAAAGAGACTACCGTGCCCACAAGAGGAATAAATGCCAGTATACGGAGCACGCCCGGGGAGCTGGCAAACCCCGTAGTACGGAGAAGCTCTCCGACATCAGCTTTCGTCTGAGGCTCCGGTAAGAGCTTGGCACCTATTATATATGCAATGAACGCCCATGCCACCCATCCTACTAGTGCGGCTACTGTGCCGATAATAAGGCCGCCCAGTCCGATCACCCCCATCGAGCCTATACCTGAAGCGATACTCGAGATTATTACTACGGTAACAGCCTGCCCCATAGAGCCTTGGTCGGCCTCTACCTCCTCGTACAGATCCACGTCGAGCTTCGAAGCCCTTATCATCCGATCTACTAAGCTTGCCATTTCATACCCTCCTGATTTTATTTGCGCTAAAGCACATAATAAAACCTTGTAACCCGTTCGTCAAAATATTTATAATAAATCAGCCTTTATGAGAATAAATTGCAATGTTTTTACTTCAGAAACCGCTCTCGGTCCCCGGGTCCGGGCACCATACACTCGTCCCTCTTTCCAAACCACTCATATCTATGCCTCGCGACCGCCCCGTATACATAGTCTCTTAAAGGCCGGGGAACAATTATGAATACATATAGGAGACCCCACACTCCCCCCAGCCGTCGGGCCACCCTGAGCGCGGCCTCCGAGCGGATGTAACACTTGCCGTCCTCGACCAATATGAATGTATCTATACTGTCGGTTGTAAGGCCTGAGTCCTGAAGTATGCCTTTTGAAGCTTCAGACTGAAGAGGGGCAAACCTGAACACGCCCCCGTGGTCCCTGTTCAGAATAAATATCACAGAGCTGTTACACAGGTTGCAGACCCCGTCAAATAGAACTACCGTTCCCGGAAAGTCTGGATGATTACTGGCTGTATTCACTTACAAGAGTATAATGAAGGAGATTATGTGCCGCCACTTGATATAATTCAAAGAGTTTAATTAATTCCCCGGCATCGCACAAAAACGCTCGCCTCTGTCCCCATGTTATTCACCCTCTTTAACCCCGGGAAGGATAATGTACCACTTACCGCCGACCTGGCTGATAGGATCGATACCCAGAGGAATCCTGACTGTCTGAGTCTTACCCTGACTATCGGTCTTTTGCGTTTCTGCCACCATCACCATAAAATGTGACGGGGGCACAGGGAAATACATTGGCTGCCCGGTCACGTTCATAGTCTGTGTTTTAGCGTCGTATTCGCCTATCTCACTCACAGGCTTAACAGCAAACAGGTAATTCTCCGGAATCGCGATCACTGTCCATGCATTTAGAATCTCCTCGAGCTTCGCCGGGTCATGCTCCTGCATATACTTTAGGACATCAGGGTGTATCAGCGCCTTAAGCGCAGCCTTATCCTTGGCCTGCGTAGCTATTGCTTTACTCTTTCCAAGCTCCTCGGGCGTACTCTGCCCGCCCTGAGCGAGTGCGCTTGTAAGCGGGAACAATAAAAAAGCGGCAAATAGCAGTAATTTTTTAGACTTATTCGTCAGATATTTCATCAAATTCCTCCTGGCCGTCATCCCTGAAAGTATTTATCAGGAATCCATAACTGTCTTCTTATTTTATACCTGCCCTGGCATCGCACAAAAACGCTCGCCTCTGTCCCCATAGCCTCACTGCCTGATTTTCGAGAGCAGCCTCAAAAACTCAATATACAGCCATACAAGAGTAATTATAAGTCCGAACGCCCCGTACCACTCCATAAACTTGGGAGCCCCGTGCTCAGCGCCCTGCTCTATAAAGTCGAAATCGAGCACCAGATTTAGCGCCGCAATTACGACAACAAATAGACTGAAAAGTATACCGAAGGTTCCGCCTGAATAAATAAAAGGCACATTGACGCCGAAAAACCCAATTATTAAAGATACGAAATATACTAGGAATATGGCCCCAGTGGCTGCGACAACTCCGAGCCTGAACTTCTGCGTCACTTTGATAAGCCCCGAACGGTAAGCCACGAGGAGCGCAAACAAAGTACCGAACGTGAGCGCTACCGCTTGAAACACGATCCCCGGGAACCGAGCCTCGAATATTGCCGAGAGACCCCCTATGACAAGCCCTTCGAGGAGCGCGTATATAGGTGCGGTAAACGGCGCCCAGGTTTTCTTGAAGATCGTTGCGAAGGCGAATATCAATCCCCCGAAAAGCCCGCCGTATAGCCACGGTGTAACTGCCGCCGCTCCGGATTGAGAGAACATGTTCCACATCCAGTACGCAGGGATCATAAGTAAAACAAGTAGCATAACGGTCTTATTTATTGTGCCGTTAATGCTCATACGGCCTTCCGCCGTAACGGCAGTGTCGTAGCGCTCAAACGTATTCTTTCCTAGCGCTGGGTTAGAGCTTTTAATCATATGTTTTTAATCTCCTTATTTCTTCTATTCTCATTCTGCTGCAATGGAATATTATATCATCTAGTTTTAGAGTTCATATACAGTTTTTGGAAAATCAGTCAGTATTTAAGGTGGTCTCCGAATGATCCAGAGCGCGGGGTTGCGCTGTTCCTCTAAATAATGCCCCCTGCCACGTATCCCTCCTCTCAAGCTCTGCCTCAATACCCTGAAGTACCTGAAGGTGAGACTTATTCCACTCAGGCGCAATCAGAAGGTCATGCGGCGTATCGGTAAAGAGCCTTTCCACCACGACCTCCGGAGCGAGCCTCTCTAGGAAATTGACTATAAAATCAATATACTCCTCAAATTCAAACATCGGAAAAGGCTTTACCCGGTACATCCTCTCAAGCTGCGTGTTCTTAACGATGTGAAGGTTATGTACCTTAAAGCTGTCGAGCCCGAGCGTTGAAACTTCATCTGCCATGGCCAGCATCTCTGCCTTCGTCTCGGTCGGCATGCCCACTATTATGTGCGCACCCACTTCAATCCCCCTCCCCTTCGTAAGCTCTATCGCCTCCACCACGGATTTGTAGTCGTGCCCCCGGTTCATGAACTCGAGTGTCTTGTCGTATATAGACTCGATACCGTACTCAATTGTTATGTAACACTCACGGGCGAGCTTCTCGAACATGTCCAGTTTTTCTTCATCAATGCAGTCAGAGCGGGTGCCGACGGCTATGCCCACGACGTCTTCAAACGAGAGTGCTTCCCTGTACATCTGCTCAAGCTGTGATACGTCTGCGTACGTGTTCGTATACGCCTGGAAATAAACGATAAATTTCCTGGCCTTGAACCTTTTTCTGAGATACTCCATGCCGTTTTCAATCTGGTCCCTCATGTTATAGCGCGCCCTCGCATAAGGGGGTACAAAGCTGTCGTTATTACAGTACACGCAGCCCCCCTTGGCGATAGTCCCGTCCCTATTCGGGCACGTAAACCCCATATCTACTGAGAGTTTATTAACCCTCTGCCCGAACATCTCGTTTATATAAGCCCTGTAGGTCCTGTAACGCTCTTTCATAGCAGGCAAAAGTATACAGTGTAGTAATACTGAGGAATATAGCTGTTGTCGAGGAATAGCTAATCGTCCGTAGCCGCCACCGGCACTTGAACCGCCGACTCCCTCAGCGCTGACTGGCTTAATTCTACTAGATTCTTAACGTGTAGCAGTATATTCTATTGGCATATCTTATGGCTAATCAAAACAACCACAGCTGGCTTGGACTTTTTCTTTTAGGAGCTTTACTTTCGGTAGGGATTGTCGTAGCAACCCTTATCATAGCAAGAACCGTTGAACGCGTAAAGTTCCAAAACCAGAGGATACAGGTCAAAGGATTTGCCGAGCGCACCATCACCTCAGATATGGCGGTATGGAGTGGACAGATAACCACTCGGTCTCCAGAGCTTGTTACGGCGTATGATAACCTGCAAGCGGATCTGGGCAAAGTGCTTTCATATCTCCAGCAGCAAGGAGTTCGGAAGGAGGATATCTCTATACCTTCGGTTATAACAACCATTCAGTATAAGAGAACTGAAAAAGGCGCGATGACTAATATAGTAGACGGGTATATCCTGATTCAAACAGTAAAAATCACGTCCTCCAATATAGAGCAAATTGCCGACATTGCGGGTGAAATTACCGTTCTCATTAAGGAAGGTATAGAATTTGATTCTTTCCCACCTCAATACTTTTATACGAAGCTCGACGATATGAGAATAGAGCTTCTCGGCGAGGCAACAAAAAATGCCGCTATGAGAGCCAAGCAGCTCGCCGAAAATAGCGGAAGCAAGGTGGGAGCCCTGAAGTACGCGAGTCAGGGTGTTTTTCAGATAACCCCCGTATACTCAACACAGGTTTCCGATTACGGAATGTACGATACCTCTACAATTAATAAGAGTGTTAAAGCCGTAGTCACCATGGAGTACTCAATTCGCTGATCGTTTAATGACCGGATCATTTTATATACTTCTCCATACCTTTATTACATCCTCCCAATAGTCGTTCTGAACTCGTTTCAGAATCTCATATTGTACTCTTTTGCCTTTTTATACCCCCCTTTAGGAAAAGGGGGGCCGGAGGAATTTAAAGGTAAAGACAACCAAAAATCCCTCTTGTATTCTCCCTTTTTCCAAGGGAGAGGTTAAAAGGCATATGACGAGACCTGAAATGATAACAATGTTACTACACCTTCCCCGCAGAAGTACACAGGTGGCTGAGGGCGCAATCCTCACAGCGGGGCTTCCTTGCAAAGCACACAGTCCTTCCATGGTCTCCCAGGGAGTTTGAGAAGAACGTCCACTTCTCCTCCGGCATAAGCTTCTGGAGATCGAATTCTATCTTCGTAGGATCAGAATTCTTAGTGAGATTAAGCCTGCCGGAGAGTCTCTTAATATGTGTATCGACGATGACTCCGGGTACCCTGTGATAATTGCCGAGCACCACGTTTGCCGTCTTCCTTCCCACTCCGGCAAGACGAGTCAGCTCTTCCATTGTCCTCGGGACCTCGCCCCCGTGGTCCTCTGAAAGAGCGCTTGTGCAATTGATAATGGATTTGGCCTTGGCTCTAAAGAACCCGCAGGAATGTATCTCTTCCTCAAGCTCCAGGCGGTCCGCCCGGGCAAATTTTTCAGCCGTCGGGTATTTCCTAAACAGCGCAGGAGTGACGGAGTTCACCATCTTATCCGTACACTGAGCAGAGAGTATGCATCCTATCAGAAGCTCGAGCGCGCTCTCGTAATTCAGGTGGCACCCGGCGTCCGGGTACTCCTCTTCGAGTATAGAGACTATCTCGCGCGCCCTGTGGCGTTTTTGTTCCTGTGTCTCAGACTTTTTAAGTGGTGTATTTTTTTTCAAGAGCTGTTAATCCTTAATATTTCGTCATCCCGGACTACTTGATTCTATTCCTGCTCTCTCTCACTTTACTTTAATTAATCCCCCGGCATCGCACGAAAACGCTCGCCTCCGTCTTTCTTTATTTTATACCTGCCCCGGCATTGCACGAAAACGCTCGCCTCCGTCCCCATGTTCACTCGCCGCCCCCTTGATTCTATTCCTGCTCTCGCTCACACACTACGTTCACTCGCCTCCCCCACCAGGATCTCATTTTTGCCCTTATAAGCCCCCCTTTTCCAAAGGGAGGAGTCAAAGGAAACATCTAAAGCATAAAAAAGGGGATGTGCCCGCGGCACATCCCCTCTGGTTATTATCCTGATTTATGTGACTTCTTCTCGGGTTGAACGTCAGTCTTTACGGGCGGGTTCAAGCCCCTCTTTGCCTTCAAAGAAATCCGCGTTAATGGCAATGTAATCGTTCCACTTCTCGGGAAGCTCGTCTTCATGGTAAATGGCATCTACCGGACATGGGTCTACACAGGCTCCGCAGTCAATGCATTCTTCAGGGTGTATGTAGAGCATATTGTCTCCTTCATATATGCAGTCTACAGGGCACGCCTCGACGCATGCTTTATCTTTAACGTCTAGGCACGGCTCAGCAATAATATACGCCATTTCAAAACCTCCAATAAGTAATTACGTTAATATACTTAATGCTCTAATAGCGCGCAAGGCACAGTAAGTATCAAGCGCCTATCATGAGCCAAACCTTGAAAATTACTCTTAATTGAGTGTTACTGCGTGGTTTCCTGAGCTTCAGGCTTGGTTTTTTCCGCACCTTCAGCGGGAGGCGTTTCAGCCCTATCCTGAGCATTAGGTGCGGTAGCCTCGGATTCTGATTGAGACACACCGTCTCCGGACGCCGTATTCTCTGCAGACTCACCGGTCGTAGTATCTACGCTTTTATCTGCCGGCACAGAGGCTTCATTCCCTGTTGCCGTTGTGTCCGGAACAGTCTGCTCCACTGCCGGGGGAGCTACATCCGTAACTACCGATTTAACCCCGCCCTTGGCGGCAAAAAACCCGAGCGCCAGAGACGATACCATGAACAGGACTGCAAGTCCTCTTGTTAGCTTTTCCAGGAAAGGCACAGCGCCGGCCGCGCCGAACACGCTCTCACTGGTGCCGCCTCCGAATATCGATCCCAGGTCACCGCTCTTTCCGGGCTGAAGAAGTACCACCAAAATTAGTAATACACTGACAGCTACCTGTATAATTTGTACTGCATGTATTAATAGTTCCACTTTTCTTTACACTCCTTATTATTATACCCCGGCATCGCTATAAAGCGCTCGCCTCCGTCCCCATTTGCACTATTTTTGCCAATGACTCGGCTTGAAGACTTGCGCCGCCCACTAGGGCGCCGTCTATATTCGGCTCCTTTATCAGCTCTTTAATGTTTTCTTCTGTAACACTTCCACCGTAAACGGTCCTGACGCCCTCTGCCTTATCGCCAAATATATTACCCGTTATTTCACGAATTGTACCCTGTACGTAATCTGCCTCGTCAGGAGTCGCGTGTTTTCCGGTCCCGATCGCCCATATAGGCTCGTATGCAATCACAAGACTATCTAGGCTATCAAGCTCTAGCTGTGAGAGAGCTATTTCTACCTGTCCGGTTATCCTCTTTAAATGCTTCCCGCCTTCCCTTTCTTCAAGCGTCTCCCCTACGCACAGTATAACATTGAGCCCCGAGTCTATTGATGCTCTTATCTTTTTATTAACCATCTCATCAGTCTCTCCGAGCACGCGCCTCCGCTCCGAATGTCCGACTATTACCCACTCACACCCCGCGTCCCTGAGCATGCCCGGTGATATCTCTCCGGTAAACGCACCCCTCTCCTCCCAGAAAACATCCTGCGCGCCGAGCTTAACGTGCGTACCGTCAATAACCTCCCTGACCACATCAAGCACGGTAAAGGGAGGAATCAGCACCACGTCCGAATAAGCGGTCAGGTCTGGCACTTTCTCAAGAAAGGACCTTGCCAGCTCCTCCGCTTCCCACCTCAGCATATTCATTTTCCAATTGGCCGCAATTAGGGTTTTTCTCATTTTATCCGCTTTTCTAATACCGTGATTGCCGGAAGCGTCCCGTTCTCTATATACTCAAGCGAAGCCCCATTACCGTAGGATATAAAATCTATGCCTCCCTTGCTCTCTTGATTGTTTTCTTCAATTCCCAGAACATCTAATATACCAACCGCGTGGCTACCCAGTGCAGCAGTAAAAGAGCTCGAATCCCTGAGCGCGCTTACAATCCCACTCGTACCTTTAGTAAATTCAGGCTTCTCGAAAACGCCTAAAGACCCGCTCCACAGAACTGTACCAGCGCCCTCGATCAGAGCTTTGAATTCTTTAATCGTTCCAGGCCCGATATCCATTATCTTTGAATTACCCGGAACCAGATCGCGTGAAATTATATAGGAAGTACCGTGATTTCTCAAATTTCCTTCCGCTGCGACGACATCCACGGGCAGGATTAACTTGATTTTCCTGCTATCCGTACCCGAAATCAGCTTCTTCGCTCTGTACAAACAAGTTTGGTCAATTTCAGATTGCCCTGTGCCGATGCCCTTAGCCTTCAAAAACGTGTTGGCCACCGCCCCCCCGGTTAAAAATGCATCGACCCCCTCAATTATTGCTTCCATAAACCCGATCTTACGGCTCACCTTCGAGCCCCCGAGGACCACCACAAAAGGCTTTTCGGGTTTCTGTAGTCTCGCCAGGCCCTCAAGCTCGCGCTTGAAGTCAAGCCCGATTGAAACCGTACCGAAAAACTCCGGCATAACAGTGACCGAAGCTCTATTTTGGTTTGATAAAGAGAACGCATCGTTCACATATACGTCTGCAACCCGAGAAAGCGCTTTCGCGTACTCAAGCCCCGCGTGTAACTCTTGTTTATGAAAATCCAGGTTCTCAAGAAGCAAGACTTCACCGGGCATCATGTCACTCACAACTTTTTTAACTGCGTCCCCTACTGAATTCTCAGGGAAGTACACACGACGGTCCAATAACTCCGAGATTCTACCGCCAACACTCTCAAGAGTGTACTTACGGTTTAACCTCCCTGCGGGCTTTCCCAGGTTGGAAGCCACTATGACTTTGGCTTTTTGCCCGAGCGCAAAGCTTATGGTCTTAAGCGCCCGGCGGATTTTCGAATCGTCCTGTATTTCCCCTTTTGAAGACAAGGGCACATCAAGGTCCACCCTTATAAACACCCTCTTCTCAGCTATCTCTATTTCGTCAATCGAAGGGATCATCAGGATGCGCTCTTAAGCCGGGTTATGTATTGTCCCAGCCGCTCGAAACCCTCTTCTATGTCTTCTAGCGAGACCGCATAGGAGAGCCTGAGATACCCCTCCCCTCCCGGGCCGAAATCGATCCCCGGCGTGACGGCCACATGGGCTTTCTCAAGTATATCGAACGCAAGCTCGCGTGAGTCGGGGTTAAGCCCGGATGCATTTACGAACACATAAAACGCCCCAGTGGGTTCGTGACTAAGCTTAAACCCGAGCCCCCTTACGCCCTCTATCATCTTTTTTCTCCTGAGATCAAACTCGGACACCATTTTACAGGCGTCCTCCTTAGCGCTTTTAAGCGCCGCGACCCCTCCCCTCTGTACAAACGGGTTTGCAGAAATAAACAGGTTCTGCTGAAGCTTCTGCACAGGGCGGACAAATTCCGGAGGCACGATGAGATACCCGAGCCTCCAGCCTGTCATGGAATAGTATTTTGAAAAGCCGTTTACTACGAATGCGTTTTCGGTGAACTCGTATATAGTCTTTGCTTCAGCGCCGTAAAGGAGCCCGTGATAAATCTCGTCCGAAATCACGAATATTCCAAGCTCTGCTACCTCCCTCATAACATCAGGGTTAAGCACCGTCCCCGTCGGATTGGACGGGGAGTTAATCAATACCGCCTTACTATCCGGAGCAATTGCGTCCTTAAGCCTGTCCGTATCTATCTGAAACCCCTCTTCCTCATAAACCGGCACCCTCTTGGGCACGCCTCCCGCGACTTTAATAATCTGGGGATAGCAGGCGTAGTGGGGGTCTGTGATAATTACCTCTTCCCCGGGCTCTATGAGAGAGAGAATAGAGACAAGAAGAGCGGGAGAGCTGCCCATCGTTACCACTACGCGCTCCGGAGATACCCTCAGCCCGTAAGTGCGCATGTAATCCTCAGCGATCGCCTCTCGAAGCTCAGGGATTCCGAGACTATGGGTGTACTTCGTATCGCCCTCCGCGATCGCGCGAAGAGCCTCATCAGTCACGGACGACGGCGTTGGAAAGTCTGGCTCCCCGACCTCAAAATGTATGACTTTGTCCCCCCCCGACTCTATCTCCTGAGCCCGTTCAAGCACTTCCATAACATAAAACGGGGAAAGTTTCTCTGAAAGCTTAGACGGCATTGGGCATTATTCTATTTGTAAAGAGAAGTGTTGTCTAGGAAGAGCGCTTTATAGAGCATTGGGACAACTATGACAGCCCTATAACCCGGAGAGCCGTCCCAAAAATCTATCATCCCGAACCAGGGTCATGGATCTCATCTTTTGCCCTTTTTTAACCCCCTTTTTTCTAAGGGGTATTTATAGTTATCCTGCATCAATCCGTGCGCATTCGTGTAAATTCGTGGTTAATAAAAGATTTGGTTTTTAAAGCACAGCGTACTTCTTTTGCTCTTTCCCGAGCGCCTTCTCTATCTTACTTAGAAGAAGCTCCCTCTTGAGCCTGCCGAGCCTGTCTATAAACAGCACACCGTCCAGGTGGTCAAGCTCGTGCTGGAAAACGCGTGAGAGCAGTTCCTCAGCCTTATATTCTATGAGCTCGCCTTCACGGTTATACCCCTCAACGCTGACAATCCCCTTCCGTTTTACATCGCTCAGGAAGCCCGGGATGCTCAGGCAGCCCTCTTCACTGATTATCTCACCTTCCGAGTAAACGATCTCAGGGTTTATAAGCTCGATCAGCCCCCTTCTGTCGTACTCCTCTTCTTCCTCCGAGTCCTTATCTCCCCTCGGAATCACATCGACCACAATAATACGCTTGTCCACTCCGACTTGAGGAGCCGCAAGCCCCACACCCGGAGCAGCGTACATAGTATCGGCCATGTCGTCCAAAAGCTCAAGCAATTCTCCATCAATCTCTTCGACAGGGTCGCATTTTTTTCTTAGGAATGGATCCGGGTATATAAGAATTTTACGAAGCGCCATAAAAAAATGCTATCTCAACAGGCTTAATTGTCAATTAGGTGGAATATAGAAAAACTTTATACAACCACGCGTATTATCTTTATAAAGCGCGGGGGAGTTTAGTTCAATGCGGCCCGCTCTTAAGAACCTTCTTCGCCGTTAAGCTTCCCGATTAATTCCCTGCTCGGCCTGAAATGCGGAAGTTTCTTTTCAGAGACCGTAACGCGTGCCCCGGTCCTCGGGTTCCTTCCTTCATAGGACCCGTAACTCTTGGTAAAGAAACTCCCGAACCCCCTTATTTCAATCCTGCCTCCATCTTCAAGCACCTCGGTCATGTGCTCGATTATAGTATCCAATATCTGCTCGGACTGAGAAGGTTGAAGATTAAATCTGTCCGCGAGCTCTTTTTCAATATCTGAACGTTTCATAGTAAACCCCCAACCGAAATAGTAATGTAATATTGACCCATCCCAACTCCACTTTAGATAATTTCTTAATAGTTGTCAAGTGTTAGAGTTAATTACTATAATTGTCTGAGCAAATAAACACCCTCTTTGCTAATAGTACTGCTTATCTCCTTAGTGGGCAAGTTACGCTTTAATCTTTCTTTTAGCCGCTGTTTTTGTCCGGGTTTTCCTGCCGACCTTGGCCCCCACCTTACCGGCTGCTTCAGGATGATGCTCAAGGAACCTGCTTAAGTGCATATCCGAATATGAGCCTTTAGGGTAGTGCTTGTCATAAAACTCTATGTCTATGTTCATTGCCTGAAATACGAGACGCATATACATCGGGTCCACAAATGCGGGGAAGCAGCCGTATGTATCGTAGATATAATTGGCCACGTCCTTAACAATCTGCACAGTAGTGTCAGTAGGCCTAGGCGCTCTCATCAAGTGCTTATCGGGCTCCGTGTACGGAAACGGCTTGTCGGACTGCCAGGCGTCGTCTTTATGCTCCTGGAAAGCGTCTATAGCCTCGTCCATGTTCTTGTAATACGGAGGACAATACCCCTCAAACACTCCGTCCCTCCCAACAGGTATGGTAGCAGGCGGGTCGATCGCCCCTTTTTTGGGTTGTATAAACCTGAACCCGAGACCTTTAAACAGATCGGGGGACGCGCCCAAAGCAAAGCGGGGAATAAACCCGCTGAACGTCCATCCGGCAAGCCCGAGCGCCTGCAGCGCAAGGCTCATGTTCTGGCAAATAAACGCCTGCTCTACGTTAAGACCCGTAAGTATCCTGACTTCAAGGTCGAAAAGGGACATCTTAATATTGTCTTTGAGCCTGCCTTTTTTAATCCATTTTTTAACACCCGCCGGTTTGCCGGTGAGATCATCGATTATCGTGAAACCATATGAATGACTGCAGTAAAGATGGAGGAGATTTAAGTACTCCTCAGTTATGTCCGTTACGGGAATAAATACCGTTGTGCCGGGCTTATTGGTGTTCCATTCGTTAAAGTTAAAGAGCCCGGGCATACGGTCCGGCAGGTCAGCCCTACCGTCTTCAAGCTTTACTAGGCTTTCTCTGTAAAGCTCCAGCACGCGGGCAATCCTGTCCTCGCGATTCATTTTATAGAATATATCGAGCTCGTGGTTCTTCGGGAGCATGTTTTTTACATCCACATGATAGAGCCCTTCATCGTTTGTGAAAAACAGTTCGGTTCCGTGGTTGTTGCACGCTGAAGGCCATGTACGTCCGGTCCATTGACATAGGAGGTCTATACCGGTTTCGGGCGGGAGGTCCGCCAGACAGAGCCCCGTAAGTCCGGTGCCCGACCACACGAGAAGCGCCTCTTCCATCTCTTCAAGGGATATCGGGTCGTACTTTGACTCAAATCCAAGCGTCGTGTCCTCAAGCTTCATCCCGAGCCCGAACCTACGCGAGCGCCTGTTGAAAATCGCGTCGAATAACGGGTAGTCAAGCGCAGCCTGATATCTTTCACTGAGCTTAACTTTTAAGTCACTCTTGCCGTTACTTTTTCCTTTGCTTTTGCCGTTTCCCTTGCCGTTTGTTTTTTTCTTGGACACCTTTTTTGCCATATTATTCCTCCAGCCAAGATATAAACCTTGTTAGCAATTTATACTTGTCTTATAATTGCCACTAGAGAATTTAAAATAAGTCGACAAAAAATGCAAGGATTTCTTCACATTAACTTCATAACTCTTTTATATTTGTCATTCCGGACGCCGCGCCGGAATCTCATTTTTTAAGATTTTGTCTTTTAATTTTCCTCCCTCCCGCGCTAGGGGAAAGGGACTTATATCTCCTCCCCTTTGAGGGGGAACTGTTTCGAGCAAGGGAGAAATAGGTCTATATAGATCAAAGCCCCATAAGCATCTATAGTACTGGTACATATTCGCTGAGCCCAAAATAATTAAATGTGGGGGTGAAAAATGCCCCGGCAAGGAAAGGGCAAATTCAATACACGATGGAGGCAGTTAAGGGAATGGACGTAGAAGCATTACCACATCATGAGTTTCAGTCTGAGCAGAAAGAGCCAACGCATATAAAGCACATACTGGATGCCCTTAAAAAATGAGCTTGACGCTAAAAGACGCACCGTTGAAAGGGGACTTGACACACAGATGATTTTGCAATGGCTTATCCATAGATTCAATCTGGAGTGAATCTATAACTTTTGTATAACCGTATCTCTCTGAGAATTTCTTCATAACAACTATTTTAATTACTTTATCCTGTCTTTTCGAGGGTGGGGGTTTAAAAGATGAGATTCTGAATCAAGTTCAGAATGACAAACCAGACCCCGCCAACCTCGCCACATCCTAGGGTTGGCAATGACAGCAAAGTTTTATTGTTCCCCTTCAGAATAGTTCCCACCACTTCCGCCAGGGTATAGGGTTGGAGGTAATGGCGGTAAGGATTCTTGCCTTTTACTTTATCCATCTCCCTTTTCCTAAGGGAGACCGAGAAGGATTTGTAGTTGTCTTTACCTTTAAATCTCTCTAGGGACTTGGTATTTCGCTTAACCTCTGGGAGTACACACAGGACTGTGTGGACTCGCCGCGAATCTTATTACGGTGGGTTTAGTATCTATACTATTAAATCACGCTAAAGTGAGTAATGCGGGTAGAGAACCTAAATAGACTCGCCTTTTAGTAGGACATCACCCGAAGGGCTCTTGGCCCCTCCTTCGGGCTCCAGAGTCAGAATAAATCTTTGAATATGACCGAAATCAGAAAGCTCACCGATTTTCATTAAGCTCTTCCCTTCGGAGTCTACTTTGAATATGCCTGCGCTCTTGGGCGTACCGTCCGCGACTACCCACCACTGATAGGTCTTGCCTGAAGGCGCCTGCGGCAAATTTAGAGAGACAAAAAGTGCATCGTCGTCCGCCTTGTCCCAATGCACTCTGCCCACAGGGTCATACACCGGGCTCGTGTCTTTGAGCTTTACGATTACAACGTCCGGGTCATTCAGGAAGCTTGCCAGATCTTCAAGTTTTGCAAGCTTATCTTTTTCGGTTGCGAGGGTCTTCCTGAGAGAGTTAAGCTCTTGCTCTTGAGAGGAGATGCGCTCATTAAGCCCACTTATCATTGTCGATCTGTCCCTCAGATCACCCCTGAGCGAAAGGTTGGAGATGAAAAGCACAAGTATGGCTGCTGCCAGTACCGCTCCACCCAGCCCGAGCCATAGTGGCCGGATCTTTTCCCAAAGTGGTGTGGGTGCTTCTTTTACCTTATGTCCCGCCTTGGGTTTAAGCGTGTTTTTAAAATCAGAGATGAGCTTCTTTTTAAGAGCCGGGTCGGGCTCGACACCCGGAGTCGAGTAGGACATCATCGATACTACTTTTCTATATTCCCCGAGCAGCGAAATTGCCTCGGGAGAGCCTTCATGTATAAACCGCTCCGCTTCTCTAAGCTCATCTCCCCGAAGAATCCCTAGGGCATAAAGCGAGATAAGCTCCTCAATTCTTTCCTGTTCCGTCATACCTTCTCGTTCCGTTATGGAATTTCCCGTTCCAAAGCAAATTCTGTAGAGATATTATATCCAATTTTATGAACCGTTGCGTTGTTTATAACATATACGCTCGAAAACCGTTTACGGTTTAAACTCCGGGGACGGAGGCGAGCGTCTCACAGCGATGCCGGGGCAGGTATAAAATCAGAGCTAAGCTACAAAGTTAAAATCCCTTTTAACACTTTGATATAGCATCAAGCGTGTCTACGGGTTAAAATAAGATCGAATCTGTTAACAAGCGCCTAACGATGACAAATCTCAAAGACAAGCTATCGAAGCTGCCGTCGAACGAAAAAGACCTCGCAGAGCTGATCGATAAAATAGCCAGGGGTTGTGAGTCTGCTCTCAGTAAATTTTATGACCTTACAGTATCCCGGGTCTATGGTCTCGCGCTCAAGATACTCACTAGGAACCATGATGCGGACGAAGTAGCGATGGACGTGTTTAAGCAGATTTGGAATAAAGCAGCCGACTACTCACCCGAGCGCGGCTCACCCACCGCGTGGCTGATTACACTTACAAGGAGCCGAGCTATAGACAGGCTCCGCATTGACGCCAAGAGGAGGATACGGGAGGACTCGCTCGATTTTAATGTCCCTGCTTCTTCGTCGACTTCTGATGAAAAAACAGATATCAGGGAAAAGCGCGATCTCATAAACGGCGCGCTATCGGGGCTCTCCCCAGGGCAGAGAAAATCAATAGAGCTTGCATACTATTACGGCCTCACACAGACTGAAATCGCGGACGTGATGAATGAGCCATTAGGCACGGTAAAGAGCTGGATGCGGGCTGGTATGTCCAAGCTCAGGGCCAGTATGGGGGCAGAGGATATGGGGACGGGTCGGAGCGCATAGCGCAATCGATCGAGGGGCAGGTATAAATATGGGGACAGAGGCGAGCGTCTTAGTGCGATGCCAGGGCGGGTATAAATCATGGGGACAGAGGCGAGCGCTTCCGAGCGATGCCGGGGCAGGAATAAAATTAAGAAGACAGACCGGAGGGCGAAGCCCGAGTTTCCTGCCTATTGTCGCATAGCCAAGATAAAAAAGAATCATCACAACGCTCGATATGCCCATCGATACCCAAAAATTAAACTGCTGTCTCAGGAGCCACGGCAATACGAGAAAGAATAGCAGTGTCAGTAAAACGAGCCAGAATACTCCGATCGACAGATCAGCAATGTGCGCCTCGTGTCCATGTAGAGCCAGATCATAGCCAGAAGCGATGTAAGCGGGAGTACCGCAAGTAGAGCGGCAAAGGTGATGTGCGCTCGCCGATCTCCGAAACTCTTACTATTATCACCGCGGTCAGCTTCGCCCTTGCCCCACATATTTACCTTAATTATTCTATAAGCTGCCGTTAGCAGTCGGATATAACTATGCCGAGAAGACGCTTCAGATATTTTCTTTTGCATTCGATCCTGTTCCACATTTTCCTTGGAGTGGTTATCACCCTTGCGCTGGTATATCTTTTCGACAAGGAAACAGGCAGCGGAGGGGGACAGTTGGGAGGCAGACTGGAACCCATAATTGTAAGTGTTATAGACGGGAGTGAAGTATCTGAAAAAGTTTCCGACAAACCCGGAGAAGCTTCTCAGCCCGATGAAGAAAAAGTGGACCTGAACGAAGAGAGCGTGATAGTAGAGAAAGTCCCTGAGCGCGCTGAAGAGGAAGTGATCAAGAACAAACCTGGAGTTAAACCTGTATCTGTCCCGAAAAAACCGCCGAAGCCTGAAAAAATAGTTCCCGAATCCGTAGCTGAGAACAGCGCTGTAAACGAGCCTCACTCTAATACACTCGCAAAATCTGATGCAGGCCGGAAAAGCTCCGAGGCAGAAGGTTCAGATTCTGAAAAAGAAACCATGAATACCTCACCCGGCGAGCTTGCATATAATTTAAGCGAGGGCGCAAGGCCAAATTACGGGATTAACCCCAAGCCCCCTTACCCCAAATCGGCCCGTAGACGAGGGTATGAAGGCACGGTGCTCCTCCGTGTGCTTGTGCTCGAAGACGGCAAGGTCGGTGAAATCGAGCTCGCGGGGCCCTCAGGCTACTCTGTGCTCGACGAATCCGCCCTCAAAGCGGTTAAGGAATGGGTCTTTATTCCCGGGAAAAAAGGCGGAAAAGAAATCTCAAGCTGGGTCGAAGTCCCGATAAAATTCCAACTGGACAGCAGCTGAATATAAAAAAACCCGATTATACCATAGGCATAAGTAAAATGATAAGATATAATGTAATACGTGAGTTATCAAGAGATAATAGATTGGATGGCAAAAAACTTCAACCTCGATCCTTGGGGAGCGTTGAGCTTAT
>Ga0114931_10000210_pt1 | contig 67010 bp, 50 predicted proteins | sample 2SBtaG_FD_89579 | JGI IMG/M metagenome (GOLD analysis project Ga0114931, IMG submission 89579) | Deep subsurface microbial communities from Kolumbo volcano to uncover new lineages of life (NeLLi) - 2SBTROV14_V59a metaG | ecosystem: Environmental > Aquatic > Marine > Volcanic | place: Kolumbo... | reverse complement strand
TCCTGGGATGCGAGATCACCGCCATCAGTCAGCGCGCTTCAATCGAAATGGCGGGATGAAATCCCGCCCCACTGCACAGCCATCGCTTCGGCGCCCGCTAGACGATGATCCATTCTGCTCTAGGCTTTGATAGCTCGTGCAGAACGACCCGGGATATGAACAAGAAGCACGGGGGCGTGATTCAGTCTTCGTCGTGATCGACCGGATCGTCACCGTTCGCGCCCGCTTCGGGCGCGCCGAAGATCGCCGTCCCGACGCGCACGATGTTAGCGCCCTCCTCGATCGCGATCTCGAAATCGTTGGACATGCCCATCGACAGCAGGTTGAACCTGCCGTCGGCGACACCGCGTTCGACGATGTCGTCGAAGCAGCTCTTCGTCCGCTTGAAGCAGTCGCGCAGGTCGTCGCCGGTGGCGTCGAGCGGCGCCATGGTCATCAGCCCTCGCAGGCGCAGCTGCACCATCGTCTCGATCTGATCGACGACGTGCTTGGCCGCGGCCAGCGCCACGCCCTGCTTGGTTGTCTCGCCCGAGCAGTTGACCTGCAACAGGATGTCGATAGGATGGTCGAGGTCCCTGCGCAGCGCGATCGTCTGGATCTCCTCGGCGAGCCGCAGCGAGTCGACGCTGTGGATCAGCCGCGCGTACTCGATCGCCTTCTTCGCCTTGTTCCGCTGAAGTCGCCCGATCATGTGCCAGCGGATCGAATCGGGGGGCGCCGGGGCCTTGCCCACCCCGGCCAGGCTCGCCTCGTGCTCGGCGGTGACGCCCGGCAGCGCCCGCCGGCGATGGAGGTATTCGTCCATCATCGCGGCCCGCTGGACGAGCTGCTGGACGCGGTTCTCACCAAAGTCCTGGTGCCCCAGATTCACCAGCTCGCGGACCTGATCGGGCGTCGCGTGCTTGGTCACCGCGACAAGGATGATGTCCTTGGCCGACCGCCCGCCCCGGGCCGCGGCGTCTGCGATCCGTGACTGCACCTGCTGGTATCGGTCTTTCAGGGACGTTGTCGTGGCCATCGTCAACGCACAGCCCTCTCTGCTCGGGAAATCTCCACGCCGACATCCGTGCCAGCGCTCCAATGAGCATACCCGTCGTACAATGCCCCCGCGAGTCGGCGCCCAGCGCCCCCCTCCTTGTTCACCGCAAGACACCACAGAAAGGCCCATCCACCATGACCACCGTCAACGCCAGCCTCACCGCCCGCTCCGCCCCCATCGCCGTCGGCGACAAGGCCCCCGACTTCACCCTCCCCGATCAGGACCGCAACGATGTCTCTCTCAGCGGGCTGCTCGCTAGGGGCGGCGACGTCGTCCTGTCCTTCTTCCCCCTCGCCTTCACCGGCGTCTGCACGAGCGAGATGGAGTGCTTCACCTCCGACATCGCCCGATTCGCCGACAAAGACACGACCGTCGTCGGCATCTCCTGCGACTCCTTCGCGACCCAGAAGGCCTTCGCCGACGCCAGCAAGATCGGGATCCCCCTGCTCGCCGACATGCACCGCGAGGTCTGCAAGGCCTACGGCCTCTACTGGGAAGACCTGAACGTCTCGAGCCGGGGCACCGTCGTCATCGGTTCCGATGGCGTCGTCAAATGGGTCAGCGCCCGCGAGCCGGGGGACGCGGTGAACAACGATGAGGTGCTTGGGCAGGTGGGGTGAACGACCGACGCCGTTGCGCCCATCCCCGAAGACGATCGGTGCAACGGCCCATGGCGAAGCTTCGCTGCGCTACAGTGTGGACATGACCGCCAAGCCTGCCAACGCGCCCTTCCTCCTCATCATCCGCGACGGCTGGGGCCGCAACCCCCATCCCGAGCACGATTCCTTCAACGCGATCAAGCTCGCCGACACCCCCGTCGCCGACAGGCTCGATCGCGACTGGCCGATGGCCCTGATCAAGACCAGCGGCGAGGATGTCGGGCTTGATCCGGGCAAGATGGGCAACTCCGAGGTCGGGCACCAGAACATCGGCGCCGGGCGGGTTGTCGATCAGGACGCCGTCCGCATCTCCAAAGCGGCCCGGCTCAACTCGTTCAAGACCAACACCGTCCTCAGCGGCGCCATCTCGGCGGCGGCGACGCGCGGCGGGGCTGTGCACCTGATGGGCATCGCCTCAGACGCCGGCGTCCACGGGCTGCTCACGCATCTGTACGCCTGCCTCGATCTGTGCCAGCGCCTCGGCGCCGGGCGCGTGTACCTGCACCTTTTTACCGATGGCCGCGACACCGGGCCCTTCACCGGCAAGGGCTACATCGAACAGATCGAGGCGCGGTGCAACCAGATCGGTGTGGGCGAGATCGCCTCGATCATCGGGCGCTACTGGGCGATGGACCGCGACAACCGATGGGAGCGCGTCGCCCGCGCCTACACCTGCCTCACCGGTCGGGGCGCCAGAACAGCCGATGTGCCCGTCTGCCCCGGCGCCGCCGAGGCGATCCAGAGCTTCTACGACAAGCCCGCCGATCCCGACAACCCCTCCATGCGCGGCGATGAGTTCATCACGCCCACCATGATCGGCGCCGACGTGAACGACGCCCTCGCCAAGCGCATCACCAATAACGACACGGTGATCTACTACAACTACCGGGGCGACCGCCCGCGAGAGCTCGTCCGCGCCTTCGTTCTGCCGGAGTTCGAGGGCGCCGTCGATCCCTCGCCCGACACCGGCGCCCGCGGCTTCGATCGCGGCCCGAAGCTGAACCTCCGCTTCGTCGGCATGTCCCCCTACGCCCAGGACCTGCTCGATCACATGGAGGTCGCCTTCCCCAAGCCCCCCAAGATGGTCAACATCATGGGCAGCTACCTCTCCGGGCTGGGGATGACGCAGTTCCGCTGCGCCGAAACCGAGAAGTTCCCGCACGTTACGTTCTTCTTCAACGACTACCGCGACGAGCCGTTCCCCGGCGAACACCGCGCGATCATCCAGTCGCCCAGGGTCGCGACGTACGACCTGCAGCCGGAGATGTCCGCCGCCGGCGTGCGCGATGCGGTGCTCGAACGGCTGCGAGCCGGCGACTGCGAGCCGGTGATCGTCGTCAACTTCGCCAACCCCGACATGATCGGCCACACCGGGAACCTCGACGCGGTCATCAAGGCGGTCGAGGTCACCGACGCGTGCGTGGGCGAGCTGCTGACTGAGCTCGACCGCGCCGGCGGGGTCGCGATCGTCACCGCCGATCACGGCAACGCCGAGCAGATGTGGAACCCCGAGGCCGACGCGCCGCACACCTCGCACACGACCTACGACGTCCCGCTCTACGTCGTCGGCGATTCGTTCAAGGGCCGATCGCTCCGTAGCGGCGGGCGGCTGGCGGACATCGTCCCGACCGCGCTGGCCATGCTCGGCATCGAGCAGCCACCCGAGATGACCGGCGTCTCATTGCTGGTGTGACCGATGCCGCGCGTTGACCTCAAACACAAGGCCATCATCATCACCGGGTCCAGCAGCGGCATCGGCCGGGCGACGGCGATCGAGTGCGCCCGCGCCGGGATGCGCCTCGTTGTCGCGGCCAGGCGCCCGGACCGGCTCGAGCTGCTCGTCGACGAGATCGGGGCCGCCGGCGGCGAGGCCCACGCCTTCCCCGTTGATGTCGCGGACACCCACGCCTGCGAGGCAATGTTCCGGTTCACGCTCGATCGGCTCGGCGCCTGCGACGCCGTCTTCGCCAACGCCGGCGTCACGCTCGGTGAATCCGCCCACACCACCACCGACGCGCAGCTCCGCGAGATCTTCGAGATCAACGTCTTCGGCTCGATGAACGCCATCCGCCCGGCCATCGGGCACATGCTCGACCGCGGCTCGGGCCACATCCTGTTCTGCTCGAGCTGCCTGGCGCTGCTGAGCATCCCCAGCCACGGCGCCTACACCGCGACCAAGGCGGCGCAGCACCACCTGGCGCGCGCCATGCGCGCCGAGCTGCACGGGACCGGCGTGCGCGTCTCGTCCGTTCACCCCATCGGCACACGGACCGAGCTCTTCGACGTGGCCCGGCAACGGCACGGCGACTACAAGGCGATGAGGCCGCCGTCGCTGATGATGCAGACCCCCGAGCGCGTCGCCCGCGCCGTCGTCCGCTGCCTGCAAAGGCCCCGCCCCGAGGTCTGGACGAGCCAGACCGCCCGGCTTGTGATGTCCCTCTCGAACGTGACGCCAAGGCTGACCGATCGCATCATCCGATCGATGGTCCAACGACATGGCTAGCGAGCAGGGTTCGTGGTTGGACCGGGCATTCAGTCCAGCGCCCGCTTGCTGGTGAACACCAGCGAGCACTTCTTCGGGGCGGCGCCGTGCTCGTCGAAGATCTCCAGCGTGTTCTGCCCGTCCTCGTTGAGCCACGGCGCCGGGATGTAGTACCGCCGTTGCGGCCCGACGGGCTTGCCGTCGGACGCCGCGACGAAGTACCGGCCGATGTTCCGCCCGTTGACGAACAGCTGCCCCTTGGTCAGCCCGTTCGCGTCGAGGAACATCGGGATCGGTGTGTCGGGTGTGTCGAACGTCGTCCGCCACCAGACCGCGCGCCCGGCGCTGGCGCCCATCGCCGCTTTGGTCACCGGCTCGTACTGCCCCGCCGTCGGCGGCTCCCAGCGCGCAAACGCCCACTCGGCCTTGCCCGACATGTCCGTGACGCCCTCGCGGAACTTCGTCGCCGAAATCAGCGCCTTCGAAACCGCGTCCATATCCCCGAGCACCGCGATCTGGATCACGTTCTTCCCCTGCCGGAGCAGCTCGGAAGTCAGCGCCAGCTTGAGCGGGGCCGCCCCCTTGATCCAATGGATCGGCACGTCGTTGAGCACCACCAGCCCGCGCACCGGCGCCGGGTCCATCGTCAGCAGGATCGGCGTCTTCTTCCGGTGCATGAACGACCACGTGGCACGCTTGGGATCCGTCCGTTCGTCGTCGTGGATGCGCCAGAGCGGCGTGCGGAAATCCAGCGGCCGCAGCGGCTTGGCGTTGACCAGCGAAGCGCGCCCGGCCGCGAACGGCTTGACCTCGTACAGGCTCCCGTAGACCCCCTTGGGCTCGAGCAGCATGAACCCTTCCGAGGCCCGCCCCAGGTTGTCCGACAGGATCGTGACCGTGTTGACGCCCTTCTTGAGCGGCAGCGCCGGCGGGTCCAGCTCGGCGTTCGGACCGACACCGACGACGCCCAGCGGGTCATCATTGCACGCGATGTGCAGCCGGTCGGCCGATTCAACCATCGCGACGGTTGTCTTTTTCGTCGCCGACGACCTGATGTTCAGACGGTACCACCCGTACCCGGTCGGCACGCCCAGGCGTTCGAGCCGGTCGGGCCCGTCGATGGTCGCGTACCGGTCGCTGTCGCCGCGGATGAACGCATCGACATCGGCGCGGTCCCACTCGCCGAACGCGATCTCCTTCGGCGCCCTGGCCGGCGTCGCCATCTTGATGTTTGATTTCACACCGTCGGAGCCGATGCGCACGCACTTGCGGTGCCTGGCGTGCGGGATCGGATCGCCGTCGGCGTCGAGCCCCGCGCACCCGACAAAGACCGCGTCGTCCGAGGCGTACGTGGCGTCGAGCAGCGTCTCGTTGACAACAACCACCGTCACGCCCTCGTGCTCTTCGATCATCGGCGTCTTGCCCGCCGGGATCACCACGTCCAGCGCCGAGCCGTTGATCGACAGCGCCCCGTCGGCGCCCGCCGGGCCGAAGCAGACGAACACATCGCCCACGACCGTGAACGCGCACAGGTTGCAATAGTCCAGCGTCGCGCGGGGCGAGAGGATCGCGTCGAGCAGGCACCACACCACCGGCTGGCCCGTCATATCAACGCCCAGCGACGACCCGTCCGTGAGCGTCAGCGTCGGGCGGCCGTTGTTCGCGTTGGCGCTGTCATCCCCGAAGACCCACGCGATCGAGCCCTGCGAGCCCTTCGCGTGCAGCACGCTGATCGCGTTCGTGGCGCGCCGTTTGGCGCCCATCGACGCGAGCCCCGCCGGGTCCACCGAGATCGGCCTGCTCGACGGGTCGAGCCCCGCGAAGACGCGCTCGAACGACGACGCGAAAAAGCACAGCCGCTTCATCGCGTCGTAGAGATCGCTCCGACCGCCGGCCTCGGTCAGCGGCGCGTTGCAGTCATGGCTCGTCGTGTTGAACGCCGCCTCGCGCCAGAGCTCCCGCCCGGCCCCGAACCCGAACGTCGTCCCGCCGTGGAACGGCCCGATGTTGCAGTGCGCCCCGGCGGAGAACGCCTGCGCCACCCGGTGCAGCGCCTGCCTCGGGGTCAGCTCGGGCGCCGCGTCGTCGCCCCACGACAGCGCCTTGCCCAGCGGCAGCTCGGTGATCAGCCGGGGTGAATCGGTCCGCACCTGCGAGAGCTGCCGCAGGATCGCCAGGAGGTTGTCGCGGCCGTTCCAACCGTCGATCTCGCCCTCGATGCTCTGGTACAGGTTGTTGCTGTTGACGATGGGGACCTTCGCCCCGTTCTCGCGGAAGAAGCGGACCAACGCGCCCAGGTACAGCGCCCCGGCCGCGTCGTCGCCGCAGAACCACTCGTGCTCGCTCTGGATCATCGCGATGGGCCCGCCCCCGTTGGGGCCGGTGACCTGGAGGTCCTTGACCTGCTTCATCACCGCGCGGATCCATTTCGAGCAGCACTCCATGAACCCCGGCTCGGCGCTGCGCTCGATCATCCCGTCGCGCCGGGCCAGCCACGCGGGCAGCCCGCCGGCGTCCCACCCCGAGCCGATGAACGGCCCGGGCTTGAGGAAGCAGTGCATCCCCATCTCGTCGATGAGCGAGAGGTACTCGGCGACATCCAGCTCCCCGGTGAAGTTGAACTTCCCCGGGATCGCCTCGTGCAGGCTCCAGTTCATCGTGACGCTGATGCAGTTGAACCCCGCCTGCTTCGCGGCGCGCAGACGATCCGCCCACAGCGCCGGGGGCGTCCTCGCGTAATCAACGGCGCCGATGACAAACCATCGGCGCCTGCCGTCGATGACAAAGCTCTGTGTGTCCGTGGAGATGGATGCCATCGCGTGCGCCGGGCCTCTGAAGACGTGAATGCAAGAAAGAGAGCGGTCCGGGTGAGCCGACAAGGCGCAGTCCGAGCCGACCACACCGGGAATCCCCCGGGAAGCCGCCACGATACGCCTCTGCGAGCCGCCCGGCAAACCCGGCCCCCCAGCGGGCGAACGTCCGAGAATCATCCTGATCCATCGCCCCCACGACACCCTCGATGCGCCTGCAACGACGCCGCCCTCTGGCAGTACACTCGCACGCTCGATGTTCTCTCCCCACCTCAGAAAACACGTCCCGGATCCGATCCGCTTCGGCGCGTCCGTGGCGGCGTTGATCCTGTGCCTTCTCGTGGGCGCCGGCTGCCAGTCCGACCGAAGCCTCGACGCCCAGATCAACCGTCTGACCCAGCGCCGATCCACCATCCTGGGTCGCCAGGCCGACGCCCCGATCGAGCGGTTCGACAATCCCCGATCGTTTGAACGCACGGGCATGGACGGCCTGAGCCCCGAGAGCGTCAACCCCGACGCCGAAGACCTCCCGTTTCCCGTCTCTCGCAGCGACGTGGACGTCGCCCAGACGCTCGACCGCTACACGTCCCTCGAGGCCGAGGCGACCGTTTCGATCAATCTCCAGGACGCGTTCCGCATCGCCCAGAGCAACGCCCGCGAGTACCTCACCGCCGAGGAGGAGTACACCCTCTCGAGCATCAACCTGCTGATCGAGCGTCACCAGTGGGGCCCGAGGTTCTTCGCGACCAGCACGCTGGGCGTCTCGGGCGACGCCACCGGCTCGAGCGACATCCCCCTGAGCATCATCAACGAGTTGCTCGTCACTCGGCGCCTCCAGTCCGGCGGCCAGGTCGAGGCCCGCATGGTCTGGAACGCGACCGAGCAGCTCCGACGGACCGCAACCGAGGACTACATTCAGTCCTCCTCGCTCGTCCTCTCGGGGGATGTCCCGCTGCTCCGCGGCGCCGGCCCGGCGGCGCGCGAAACCCTCATCCAGTCCGAGCGCAACCTTGTTTACGCCGCACGAACCTACGAGCGGTTCCGACGGGAGTTCCTCGTGGCGATCGCCCGGGACTATTTCACGCTGGTCAACCAGCTCAACCAGATCACCAACACCGAGAAATCCATCCAAAGCCTCCAGGAGTCTTACAACCAGACCACGGCGCTGGTGAAGGCCGGGCGGAAGCGGCAGTTCGAGGTCCAGCAGGTGCAGGCCTCGGTGCTCCAGCGCCAGTCGGGCCTGATCAACCAGCGCGAGTCCTTCGTCGTCTCCCTCGACCGATTCAAGATCCGGCTGGGCATCCCCATGTCCACGAGCATCGAGATCGTCCCGTCGGCGCTCGACCTGCCCGTGCCCGAAGTCACCCCCGCGCAGGCCTCGTTGCTGGCGCTCAACTACCGCCTCGATCTCCAGAACCAGCGCGACCAACTCGACGATTTCCGAAGAGCCGTCCGAAACCGTCGGAACGACCTGCTCCCGGACCTCGACCTCAACGCCGCCGTCACCCTCAACACCGATAGCAACCGGAACGTCGGCGGTTTCAGCTTCGATCCCACCGACACCGCGTACAACGCCGGGGTCACGTTCGGGCTCCCGCTCGATCGCAAGATCGAGCGGCTCAACCTCCGCCGGGCCATGATCGCGATCACGCGGGCGCTGCGAGATTACGAGGAGTTCCGCGACCGGATCATCCTTGACGCCCGGGCCGCCCGGCGAGCCATTGACCAGCAGCGGCTCAACTACCAGCTCGCCATCCAGCAGGTCAAGAACAACGAGCTGACCGTCGAGGAGTTCGAGCTCCGGAAGGGGACGGTGGACATTTTCGATCGGATCCGCGCCGAGGACAACCTGCTCCAGGCCGCCAACGACCGCGACATCGCCGAGCAGTCCCTCCAGGTCTCGGTGCTGGACTACCTCCTGACCACCGGCCAGATCCGCATCGACCACGACGGGACCCTGAACAAGGCGAACATCCCCACCGACGGGCCGGCCGACGGGACCGCCGGGGCGCCCGCCGAACCGATTTCGCAATAAATCCCCCCAAAGCACGTTGATATGGGCCCAATCTCCGCCTTTTTTGGAGCCCGGAGGCCCCGCGAGCGGAACAATGCAGGACGGCGTGTGATTCGGATCAACCCGGAAACCCGGGCTCGCGCCGGCGGTTCAAGATCCTGGACCATTCCCGTCCGAGTTCCGCTCATCGACCACCAAGCAGCAGCCCCCTGTCAGGAGACCGCATCGATGCCCGACGTACACCGCGACCGCCGAACAATGCTCCCGGTCGATCTCGGCGGCGCCCGGACCGTCGTCATTGCGGCGCTGGTCGTCGGCGTCGTGCTGATCCTCGGCGTCTGGTCGATCGCCTCGGGCAAAGCAGAGACCCCCGTCCAGGGAGCGGTGGACCTGCACCGCGTTGAGCAGACAACCTTCGACATCACCGTGGTCGCCAACGGGGAGCTCGAGGCGAAGAACCAGACCGAGATCCGCTCGGATCTGGAATCGAAATCCAATGTCGTTGAGCTGATCGACGAGGGCGTCCGGGTCAACAAGGGCGATCTGCTGCTCAAGCTCAACAGCGAGTCCATCGAGAACAACATCAACGAAGAGACGCTCCGCGTCGAATCCGCCCGGAGCGAACTCGTCGCCGCCGAGGCGTCGTACGACATCCAGCTCTCCGACAACGAGTCGGGGCTGAGCAAGGCCAAGCTCAAGCTCGAACTCGCGAAGATCGAGCTGATGAAGTGGACCAAGGGCGACCTGATCAAGAAGCGCCAGGAGCTGAACCTCGCCATCGAAAACGGCAAACGCCGGATGGAGCAGGCGCAGAAAAAGTTCGAGGACTCGGTGAAGCTCTTCCCTAAAGGGTTCGTGAGCGCCGAGGAGAAACGCGAGGACGAGATCAAAAAGGCCGAGGCCGAGGCCGCCTACAAAACGGCGCAGCTGAACCTCGATGTCTACGAGACCTACGAGCGCATCAAACAGGAAAAGACGCTCAAGTCCGAGGTCGACCAGGCCGCCGCGGAGTTGCTCCGTGTCGAACGATCCAACTCCAGCCGCCTGGCGAACAAGGAGGCCGACCGCACCAACCGCAGGCGCCAGCTCGCGATCCGCGAGGAAAAACTCGCCAAGCTCAACGAGCAGTTCGAGGCCTGCACCATCGTCGCCCCAACCGACGGGCTCGTCGTCTACGGCACCAGCATCGGCAACGGGCGCGGCCGCATGATGTTCGGCGGCGACGGGCCGCTCCAGGTCGGCCAGGAGATCTACCCCAACCAGTTGCTGATCGTCCTGCCCGACACCAGCGAGATGGTCGCCTCGGTCCGTGTCCACGAGAGCTACGCCGGTCGGCTCAAGCCCGGGATGCCCGCGGTCGTCCGCTGCGACGCCGCCCAGGGGCTGACGTTCAACGGCACGGTCGCCAGCATCGGGGTCCTAGCCGAGTCGGGCGGCTGGCGCGACCCCAACCTCCGCGAGTACACCGTCAAGATCAACCTTGACGAGATCAAGGACGAGAGCAAGCTCAAGCCCTCGATGCGGGCCGAGGCGCGCATCGTTCTGGGCGAGGTCGACGACGTGATCGCCGTGCCCATTCAGGCGGTGTTCCGCGAGGGTCGGTCGAGCTTCGTCTATTGCCCCAAGGGCTCGAAGTTCGAGCGGACCGATGTGAAGGTCGGCAAGCGATCCTCGACCTTTGCGCAGATCGTGTCGGGCCTCGATGTCGGCGACACCGTGCTCCTGCGCGAGCCCACCGCCGGCGAGATCGCCCACGACAGGAACGAGAAGAGCGACAACGCCACCGGCAACTCCGTCGCACGATCAGACCGTCCGGGGACCAACGCGAAGCACCGGGCGAACGCGCAGATGGTCAGCGACACGCCCCGCGCCAAGCACGCGGGATCGCACCGCAACGATTGAGCAGATCATCATCTCGTTGAACACGAGCCCACCGGGATCGTGACTACGCCGCCAGCCCCGGCCCGCTCTCTTCTCCCCACGCCCGCTCTTCGTCGGCGTTGATGTCCAGCTCGTGCGGGTGCTCGGGGTAGAAGTTGTCCTCCCGCACATCCTCGCCCTCGCTCTCGACGATCTCCAGATCGGTCCGGAGCTTCAGATCGTAATCCTCTCCCTCGCCGTCACAGGAGGTGAGGTCCTTGATCGTCCGAACAGAGGGCCGGCACGGGTTCATCGACGAGAAATCCGTCACCACCGCCAGCTCATCGCTGCTGAGCTTCACCAGCGAGCCGGGCGGGTACGGGGGCACCACCGCCAGGATCGCCTTGAATGTCATCGGGTCGAGCCAGTTGCAGTACGGCTCGTGCCGGAGCATCCGGAGCGCACGCACCGTCGGGACCGAACCCGATCCGTCGAGCGGGTAGCGCAGGCGATCGAAGATGTTCGCCGCCGAGACGATCCGGGGGAAGATGTGGATCTTGTCCCCCGCGAGCCCGCCGAGCTTCCCGTCGTATTGGCGCCGCTGGGGGAAGCCCGACCCGTCATAGCGCTGGTGATGATGCAAGACGGTCACCGCGGCGGTGGGCTCGACCTTCCCCCGCACCAGCTCGTACCCCTTGGTGACGTGCTTGCGGTACTCCGGGTCGTCCTCGTCCCCCGTCTCGTTCCACCGGTCGATGACCTCCGGATCGAGCGAGAGGATGCCGATGTCGTGGAGCATCGCGCCGACGCCCAGGTTCACCACGTCGGTCGCCTTCTCGGCGGTCAGGCGTTTGCGCTGCTTGACCAGGTACCCGCCCATCTTCAGCCCCATGAGCAGGCTGATGATGCACACCGAGGAAGAATGCCGGAGCAGCGAATCGTCGATGCTGGCCATCTCCTGGACGAAGATCGCCGCCTTCGGGTCGTCGATGAGCTTGTCGAGCATCGCGCGGATGGTGTTTTTGTACTCGGTGTAGTCCAGCTTGGCGTGGTTGCCCGTGGCGGCGGTGTCGAACGCGGAGGCGATCTGTCCGTGGACGCGCACCTGACAATCGAAGATGTGCGGATTGATGTAGGTGTTGATGAACTCGAGGTTCGGGTACTGGATCCAGATGTCCCGCACGCCGAGCTGCTTGAGCCGGCGCAGCGCGCTCTTGTTCACCTCGAACGCCTGCTTGAGCAGCACCTGCCCCCGGCTCCGGGGGTGCGCCACGGGGAGGGCGAGGACCATCCCCGGTCGGACTTGGTGAATCGGCACGCGCAGCATGATGGTCTGGCCTAACGGTGATCGGACCTGCAACGGAACAAGACGCTGCCGGGTTCATCGATCCGATCCCCCGCACGCTTTGGGCCGATTGCCCGATCCGCGCTGGAAATCACGCCCCGGGCCGGGTCACTGCCCAAGCGTGCGTTTTCGGCGGAGCGTGTGGTGATAATGCTGCGCAAACCGGTGCGCCTCGTCCCGGACCGCCTGGCACAGCCTGAGCCCCGGGTTTTCACGCCCCAGGCGGATGGGCTCGGACTTCGCCCGGACGTAGATCAGCTCCTCGCGCTTGGCCAGCGCGATCACCATCGGCGGCTGCACGTCGAGCTGCTCGAACGCCTGCTGCGCCGCGTGCAACTGCCCCAGCCCCCCGTCGATCAGGATCACGTCCGGGTACAGCTCCTGGCCGGCGCCCGCGTCCCGATAACGCCGCGACACGACCTCCCGGATCGACGCGTAGTCGTCGTTGCCCGCCGTGCGGATCCGGTACCTGCGGTACCCCTCCTTGAAGGGCCGCCCGTCGACGAAGCTGACCTTGGACCCGACCGTCTCCCCGCCCTGGAGGTGCGCGATGTCGATCCCCTCGACGCACCGGATGGGCGTGTCCATCCCGAGCGCGCGCTGGAGGCTCGCCACGCACTTCTTGGGATCGAGCACCCACGACTCGGCCTCTGGCTGCCACCGGTCTTTGCGCGACGCCCGGTGGTCGAGCTTCTCGATCGCGCGGATCTCGTCGCGCAGCGTCGCCGCCCGCTCGTACTCCCGGGCCCGCGCCGCCTCGGCCATCTCGCGCCCGAGCTCGCGCAGCATCACGCTCCGCTTGGAGCGCACAAACCGGAGCAGCCGATCGATATCCGCGCGGTACTCTTCCTTGCCGATGCGGGCGGCGCAGGGCGCCGAGCACCGCCCGATCGGGTGCAGCAGGCACGGGCGGAACATCGGCAGCTTCGGATCGCCCTCGCGGATGTCCAGCTCGCACGTGCGGAACTTGAAGACCCGCTGGAGCGCCTGCACCGCCTGGTGCAGCGCCCCGGGCGACGTGAACGGCCCGAGGATCGTCGCGTTGCGGAACCGGTCCTCGCTGATCGACCGCGTCACGAAGACACCCGGAAAGTCTTCCTGCGTCGTGATCGCCAGGTACGGGAACGTCTTGTCGTCCGTCAAAAACGCGTTGAACTTCGGCTTGATGTCCTTGATGAGCCGCGCCTCGGTGAGCAGCGCCTACCACTCCGTCTCGCACTCGAGCACGTCGAAATCATGGACGACATCCAGCATCGGCTGCTTGCGCGGGCCCAGGTCCGCCGACTTCTGGAAGTAGGAGGACACCCGGTCGGCGAGCCTTGACGCCTTGCCCACGTACAGCACGACGCCCTTGCAATCTTTGTGCAGGTACACCCCGGGCGCCTTGGGCAGCGATCGCGCCTTGCGCAGCAGGCGCGCACGCCGCTGGTCGTCCGTCTCCGCGCCCCAGGGCGGCGGCGGCGCGCCGGCGGGCCCGAGCCCGTCCTTGTCTGCAATCGGTGTGTCGGCGTCGTCTGGCATCGCGTCTTTAGGATAGACACGTCACCACGCCGGCCGGGGAAGATCAGCCCGCCTCACCCGGGCGCCGCGCCGGCGCGTTGCTTCTCGCGCCGGATCAGCACCAGGTTCCGCGTGTAGATGAGCAGCCCGAACGCCGGCCCGATGATGAACACCAGGTCGCGCTGCCGGACCGCGTAGACGAAGAGCATCGCGGCCCCGGCGAGGCTGAACCACCAGAACGAGACCGGGATCGTGCTCTTGCCGAGACGCTCGGAATGGATCCATTGCACGAAGAACCGCATGAAAAACAGCCCCTGGGCGACGAATCCGAAGGTCGTCCAGAACGGGTCGAACTCGAAGCTCACGGCGTCACCTCCGCGGGATGGTCCTGGTTGCCAGTTGGCGGATCCGCCCGCTGTTCACGCCCGGGAGCGGAGTCAGACACGGGGTCCCGCGCGGCGTCCGGGGCGGCGTCCGGCGCGGCGTCCGGGGCGTGGTGTTCCTCGAACGGGCCCTCGATCGGGCGCCGCTGGAGCCAGGCGACGCCGACGGTGTCAACGAGACCGACCCAGAGACGGTTGTGCAGCCCGTACTTCGACAAGCCGCGCTCGCGGGGCCGGTGCGAGACCGGAACCGACTGGACACGGAACCCGCTGCGCCGGAAGAGCGCCGGAAGGAACCGGTGCAGGTGGTCGAAGTGCGGGACCATCAGGAATGATTCGCGATGGAAGAGCTTGAGCCCGCAGCCGGTGTCGGGCGTGTCGTCACGGAGGAGCCCGGACCGGAACCCGTTGGCGATCCGGGACGAGACACGCTTGAGCCAGGTGTCGCGCCGGTTGGTCCGGTGGCCGTTGATCAGCATGAGCAGGGAGTCCTCCTGCGCATCGCGGTGCGCGAGGAGCCTGACGATGTCTGCCGGGTCGTTCTGCCCGTCGCCGTCGAGCGTGGCGATCCACGCTGCCCTGGCGCGGCGCACGCCCAGCGTCACCGCGGCGCTCTGGCCCCGGCGTTCGGATCGGTGGATCGCGCGCAGCCGTGGGCGCCGACCGAGCTCGGCATCGAGGATCGCCCCCGTCCGGTCGGTGCTCGCGTCGTTGACGAACAGGATCTCGAACTCGATAACGCCCGCCAAGGCCGATTCGATCTCGTTCAGGAGCGGGATCACGTTGTCCTGCTCGTTGAAGACGGGCACAACGACCGCCAGTGGCGCCGAGTCTGCTTCGTTGGGACGCGGGGTCATGGGGACGCCTCTCCGGGAATCGGTGTGCCGCCCCGGCTTTCGCCCGGGGCCCGCGACGGGGCCGGGACTTCCGATGACCGAGGGCGGAGGATCAGTGTCGGGTGTGTCCACCGGCGACGCCAGCTCCCGAGAACCTCGAATCGTAACGCGGCGTCCGGGTGGTTGGCGGCGAAGGCTTTCCACTTGGGTTGCTCGACGAGGATGATATCCCCGAGGGATCGGCCGCTGTCGCCGCTGGCCAGTTCCTCGGGCGTCACCTGGCGGACCCTGCCCCAGAGGTAAAACCAGAGCGATGGATCGTGGAACCCGTATACGGCCACGCGCCCGACCGGCCCGCCTTCAAGCTCGGTGAGTCGCTCGATCATCACCTCCGGGCTGGCGATCGCGGTGAAGCGGTCTTCCTCCTCGAAAATCAGGCCCCAGACCACCAGGGCGCCGGCCCACGCCAGCAGCAGCGCCGCCGGCCGTTGTCGCCGGGCGCGCCGCCAGATCGCCCAGACAATCAGGCTCACGACCGGCCCGAGCCCCAGCGCGATCACGAGCCCGGCAGTCAGTTGGCCGAAGTGAATCGCGGCCGCGATCCCCACAACGGCGGTGATCCACGCCGTGATCGCCAGTGTCACCACGACATCCGGTTCGCGCTTGAAACCGGGCGGGCGAGGCCCCTCGGGTCGGGTCGCCCGGCGCCACAGCATCTCGGCGGTGAGCAGCGCGATCGGTGCGCACGCGGGGAGGATGTACGACGGGAGCTTGCCGGCGATCAGCGAGAAAATCACCACCGGGACCACCGCGGCCACCGCCCACAGCGCGGCCGTTTCGCCATCGCGGAGGTTGCGCCACGCCCGGCGCCAGGTGATGTTGAACCCGGGGACCACCAGCATCGCCGTCGCCGGGTAGAGCCCGCCCAGGAAGACCGGGGCGAAGAACCAGATCGGCATCGAGTGATCGCCCGTCCCGACGGCGCGGTCGAAGACCTCGTGGCGCCAGATCGCGAGCGCATCATCGTTCGTCGCGAGCACACCCAGCCCCCACGCGATGACCGGGAGGACCGAGAGCGGCAGCCCGGTCCAGACGTGCAGACGCTTGAGCCCGATCTTGTTGCGGGCGAGCAGCAGCCAGATCAACAGGATGAGCGCCGGGATCAGCGCCGCCGGGCCCTTGGCCATCAGCCCCAGCGCGGTGCAGGTCCAGAACAGCGCGGCCCACCGGAGCGGATCCCGGCGCGTCGCCATCCAGCCGGCGCCCAGCGCGCCCGTCCAGAACAGGTTCAGAAGCGGATCGGTGACCGCGAACCGTGTCACGAGCTCGAACAGCGGCATGACCCCGAGCACCCCCGCCGCGATGGCCCCGACCGTCGGCCCACGCCAGGAAAGCCCGATCAGGAAGACGATCAGCACGCACAGGCTCCCGGCGACCAGCGACGGAGCCCGAACCGCCAGCGAGCTCGGGCCCAGCGCCTTGATGCTCACACCGATGAGCCAGTAGGTCAGCGGGGGCTTGGTCAGGTGCGGCTGGCCCTTGAACTCGGGAACCAGCCAGCCGCCGCCGTCGACCATGTGCATGGCGACCGAGGCGTACCGCCCCTCATCCGGTGAAAAGAGCGCGTGATCGCCCGCGCTGAACCACGGCAGGAGCATCGACAGCGCGACGACCATCAGGATGATGGGCCGGTGGGAGGGTCGGGGCGGATCGTGGCGGGGCGGGGGTGTGTTCACGGCGAGAGCATTGTGGCAAAGTCCGGGAGGTCAAGCGCCCACGCGGCGCGGGCTACGCGTGAGCTATCGCCAGGGAGCACATGGCCTCGACACCCATGGGGATCGCGGCGTCGTTGAAATCGAAGTCCGCCGCGTGCAGCTTGGGATGGTCGGGTCCGCCCGGCGCGTTGAGCCCCAGGAAGAAGAAGGTCGCCGGGACCGCCATCCCGTAGTACGAGAAGTCCTCCCCGCCCATGATCGGACGCTCGACGACCCCGACCCGGTCGCCGCCGAAGACCCCACCCGCAATGTCGAACCAGCGTTCGGTCAGCGCCGGGTCGTTGTGCGTCACGGGATACCCCTCCTTGTATTCGATCTCGGCGTGGCACTGGTGGGCGCGGGCGACGTGGTGGACGATCTCGTGGAACCGCTCCCTGGCGCCGCTGCGGACGTTGTCACGGAGCGTGCGCACGGTGCCGATGAACCGGGCGTTGTCGGGGATAACGTTGTGCGCAGTCCCGCCGGCGTGCACGGCGGTGACCGAACAGACCACGCTGTCGAGCGGATCGGTCGTGCGCGAGGCGATCGTCTGGAGCGAGGCGATGCACTGGGCTGTGGCGACGATCGGGTCGATCCCGAGGTGGGGCATCGCGGCGTGCGCCTGCCCGCCCTTGATCGTCACGATGAACCCGTCGGTCGCCGCGAGCAGCTCGCCTGGACGCGAGGCGACCCGGCCCAGTTCGAGCTCGGGCCAGCCGTGCAAACCAAAGATGCGATCGACAGCGGGCCCGATCTTCGAGCCATCGAGGGCGCCGTCCCGGCACATGCGCTGCCCGCCACCGCCGCCCTCTTCCGCGGGCTGGAAGACGAGCGTGACCGGGTTGGGGCGGTGTTCGAGCCGGTGCAGTGCGCGGGCGGCGCCGATGAGGATGGCGGTGTGCCCGTCGTGACCGCAGGCGTGCATCCGTCCTTCGTGGGTCGAGGCGTAGGCGAGCCCGGTGCGTTCCTCGATGGGCAGCGCATCCATGTCGGCGCGGAGGGCGAGCGGCGAGCCGGCGTCATCGGCAGTCGCGGGGATGTGCGCAACGACGCCCGTTCCCCCGGCGAGCCCGGCGACGTGCGCAACGCCGATGGCGTCGAGCTCATCGATGATGCGCGCGCACGTCAGCCGCTCCTGGTAGCCGAGCTCGGGGATGCGGTGCAGGTCGCGCCGGAGGGCGACGAGATGATCGGTGTCGCCCTCGATGATCGTGCGGAGGCCGGCGGCGTTGGTGGTCACGGTTGTTTCTTTCATGGGCGTGATGGTAGCGCCGGGACGGCTAATGGAGCGCGTGGTGGCCCAGCGCCTTGCGGGCCTCGTTGATCCTGGTCATCGCCGGGGCGGCGCCCTTGCACAGCCGGACGAGCTGCGTGGGGGTGACGCCCAGCCGCAGCCCGGCCTTCTTCGGGTCCCAGCCCGAGTCCGCCAGCGTGTCCATCGCCTCGGCGAGCAGCGCTGGGAAATCCTTGTTTTCGGGGTTGCAGGGGATCCGCTCGCCCTGCCGGCGGCGCTTCCAGAGGTCCGAGGCGATCTCGCCCAGCCCCGCTTTCGGTGGCGCGAGGCGGTGCTCGACCGCCAGGTGCTCGCGGAGCCGGCGCAGGGCGACGCGCTTGTTCTCGACTTGCGATCGGCGCTCGGACGCCTGCGCGCTGAGCCCGGTGGGGTTGTGCGTCAGGACAACGGCCGTCTCGACCTTGTTCCTGTGCTGCCCGCCGGGCCCGCCCGAGCGGCTTGTCCCGGCGGTGCACTGCGCCAGCAGGGCGTCGTCGTTCATCGCCGCGGGGTGGACCGGGTTTGTGCTCACGGCGCCGCCTCGACAACCGAGTTGGGCGAGGCGTTGAGGGTCAGGTCATCGGGACCCGCCTCGACAAGCTGGCGCTGGGCGAGCCCGGCGATCATGGCGGCGTTGTCCATGCAGTACGCCATCGCGGGAAGCCGCAGATCGAGGCCGCGCCGGGTTGCGAACGCGGTGAGCGACTCGCGCAGGAGCGAGTTGGCGCTGACGCCGCCCCCGACGAGCAGCGTCTTGCAATCGGCGTCGTCCGTGCGATCGAAGGCGCGGCCGAGCTTGCAGATGACCGCCTCGACCGCGGCGCGCTGGAACGACGCGGCGAAGTCACGCCGCTGTGCGTCGGTCCAGTGGGTGTGATCGTGCTCGAAGGTTGTCTTCTTGCCCGCTCGCACGGGCCTGCCCCGGACGGCGTAGAGCAGCGCGGTTTTGAGCCCGCTGAACGAGAAGTTGAGCGACTCGGGATCGAGCGTGCTCACCGGGAATCGGTGCGCCCGATCGTCGCCATCGCGAGCCATCCGATCGATCTCGGGCCCCCCCGGGTACGCGAGCCCGAGGACGACGGCCGCCTTGTCGTACGCCTCGCCGATAGCGTCATCGATGGTGGTCCCCAGGCGTGTGACGCGCACGGGCGAATCGCAGCGGAAGATCGCGGTGTGCCCGCCGCTGACGACCAGCCCCAGCGCCGGGTAGAGGGGCGCCCCGGCGTCGAGGGCGCCGGCCCACAGGTGCGCGTGGATGTGATCGACCCCGACGATCGGAACCCGCAGCGACAGCGACAACGCCTTGGCCGCGGCGACACCGACGAGCAGCGACCCGATCAGCCCCGGGCGGTTGCCCACCGCGACGGCGTCGATGTCGGCGAGCCCGCAATCGGCGTCGCGCAGCGCCGAACGCAGCGCGGGGATGAGCCGTTCGACGTGCGCCCGGCTTGCGATCTCGGGGACGACGCCGCGGTACCGCTCGTGCAGATCGTGCTGCGAGGCGATCGCGTTGGACCGGACGCGCCACCCGTCATCAACGACGGCGCAGGCGGTCTCGTCGCAACTGGATTCGATGCCGAGGATGCGCATGGGGGCCACTGTACGCGGCCCGGGGCGGCGGCAGCGGGGCGGCGGCGGTGATGGGTTACTCGGGCTCGATGCGCTCGACCGGGGCGCCGTTGAGCCAGCGGCGGAGGCCCTCGTCGGTGATGTGCAGCGTGGTGATAAGGTTCCCGTCGGCGTCGAAGATCTCGACCGACCCGTCGACGATGTCGGCGTCCTCGGGGATGAGCTCGACGGATTCGATCTCGTCCTTGGTCACGGCGCCCTCGATGGCGGCGACCCGCCGGTCGACGCGGTCGATCTCGCGCAGGAGACGGTCGCGGACGGCGCGGATGCGCTGGAGCTCGACGACCTCCTGCGCGGCCTCGTTGTCAACCTCCTCGCCGGTCGGGACCCACTCGCCGCTGGCCATGCGCAGCATCACCGCGTCCAGCGCCACGGCGAGCTGCGGGTCGAGGAGCGTGTCGCGGACGAACGCGACCAGGGCGCCCGGGTCGTCTGGCGCCGGCGATCCGGCGCTCTCGCTGCTCCCGCCGATGACCGATCGCTCGTTGCGCACGCGGAGCATGTCGTTGTACTGCGCGTTGGTCATGGGGGAGAAGAATCCGGGGTTGGGGTCGACGCCCCAGATGGACGAATCGTCGGTGCGGTGGATGACCTTGCCGCCCGGGCCGAAGTAGTGCCGCTCGGTGATCTTGATCTGCCCGACGCCCGACGGCAGCGCGACGATGTTCTGCACGCTGCCCTTGCCGAACGAACGCTCGCCGACGACGATCGCCCGGTCGTTGCCCTGGAGCGCGGCGGTGACGATCTCGCTCGCCGAGGCGCTCTGGCGGTTGACCATGACCACGACCGGGAAGTCTCCGAGCGTGCCCTCCTCGACGGCGTAGACGGTCTCTTCCTCACCGACCCGCCCCCGGGTTGAGACGATGATGCCGCTGTCGAGGAAAAGGTCGGCGATCTCGATGGCGACCGGGAAGAGGCCCCCCGGGTTGAACCGGAGGTCGATGATGAGCGCGCCGATCTCGCCTGTCGACTGGATGGCTTCGATGGCGGCGCGGAACTCCTCGGCTGTCTGGGCGTTGAACTGCGTCACGCGGATGTACCCGACGTGGTCGACGGGATCGATCATGAAATCCCAGCCCTCGCCCACGCGCGCGAACCCCTCGACGGTGCGCTGGGTGATGTGCCGGCGCGTGATCTCCACGTCGAAGCTCTTCCCGTCGCGTTCGACGGTGACGTCGACGACCGTCCCGGGGACGCCGGTGAGGCGGTCGATGGACTGCTGGAGCGGCTCGTTCTTGGTGGTGACGCCGTCGATGGCGATGATGCGGTCGCCCGGGATGATCCCCGCGTGGTAGGCGGGGGAATCCTCGAGCGGCTAGACGATGGTCATCCAGCCGTCATCGACGCGGACGGTGGCGCCGATGCCGACGTACTCGCCCCGGAGCGACTTGTTGAAATCACCGAGGTTTTCGTTGGGGACGAAGACCGTGTAGGGATCGCCCAGCTCTTCGATCATCGCGTCGAGGGCCGCCCGCTGGAGCGCTGGCATGTCGGGCTTGGTCACGAACCGGTCCCGGATCAGCCGGTGCGCCTCGATGATCGGGTCGAACCAGGTGAACGGGCTGTCGGCGGTGTCGGCGCCAGTGGCGGTGTCGGCCGCGCGCACGGCGGTCAGCGGGGCCAGGGCGGACAGGGCCATCGCCAGCAGCAGGGCGTAACGCCAGACCGGGCGGGGGATGACGAGTCTGGGCAGGGCGAGTCGGCGGTGGCGGATCGGCACGTGGGGGCTCCTTCGGTTGCGGGAACACGATCGGGATGCGGTCGATCAATCCTACGTCCACGAAACCCGGGTGTTGCGATCGGCCCGCTCAAACAGTTGTTTCAGGGCGCCGACCGGAGGCGGGCCCTACGATCAGCGCTGGCCGACGCGACCCAAGCCCTGTTCAGCCGCTGGCTCGGCCCGGCCCCGGATTCATTCATGCCAACCAACACCGAACGCACATCCATCAAGGTCGCCGCCGAGCGGGCGGTGCTCGTGGCGGTCCACCTGCCCGGCGGGAGTCACGATCCGCGCGATCCGCTCGGAGAGCTCGCCTCGCTGGCGCAGACCGCCGGCGCCGAGGTCGTCGCGGAGATGATCCAGAACCGCCAGCGGCCCGAGTCGGCGACGTACCTCGGCTCGGGCAAGCTCGACGATCTCAAGGCGCTGTGCGAGGAGGCGGAGGCCTCGATCGTCATCTTCGACAACGGCCTGTCGCCATCGCAGATCGGCAACATCGAGAAGGTGCTCCAGATCAAGGTGATCGACCGGTCGGAGCTGATCCTCGACATCTTCGCGAGCCGGGCCACCACGCAGGAGGCCAAGGCGCAGGTCGAGCTGGCGCAGCTCGAGTACACCTACCCCAGGCTGCGGGCGATGTGGTCCCACCTCGAGCGTATCGCCGGCTCCGGCGCCGCGTCGATGGCCGGCATCGGCACCCGCGGCCCGGGCGAGCAGCAGCTCGAGATCGACCGGCGGATCGTCCAGCGCAAGCGCACCGCGCTCCAGCGTGAGCTGGCCGAGCTGCTCGGACGCAAGAAGCGGCTCGTCGCCAAGCGGAAGCTCGACCACTTCACCGTCGGGCTCGTCGGCTACACCAACGCCGGCAAGTCCACGCTCTTCAACACACTCACCGAGGGCGGCGCCTTCGCCAGGGACCAGCTCTTCTCGACGCTGATGACGCGCACCAGGCAGTGGGATCTGGGCGGCGGGCTCAACGTGATGCTGTCTGACACGGTCGGGTTCGTGCGGGATCTGCCGCACAACCTTGTCGCGTCGTTCCGCGCGACCCTCGAGGAGGCGACGCACGCGGACCTGCTGCTGATCGTCCTCGACGTCTCGGACCCGTCGGCGGCGCTGCACTACGACACCGTGATGCAGACGCTCGACAACCTCTTCGAGCAGGTGCGCAAGTCAGAGCAGGCCGATGACAGCTTCGAAGGCGACGTCGACCGTTGGGCCGAGCCGACCCGGCTCCTGCTGCTGAACAAGGCGGATCTGCTCGAAGACAACGCCGAGCTGCTGCTGTGGCGGAACAAGGCGCCCGACTCGATCCCGGTCAGCGCGCTGCCCGACAAGGACGGTCTGCTGAGGCTTGGCCACGAAGCGCTGACGCAAAGGGTCCGCGATGCGGCGCAGGGCGCGACGCGGACACTGAACATCACCGTGCCGTTGTCGGATTCGAAATCGATCCACACCCTGGAGAACCGGGCCCGGGTGCTCGACCGGGCGTACACCGGGACCGAGGTCCGGCTCCGCTGCGAGGTGGGCTCGCGGGTGCTGGCGCAGCTCCGCTCGGCGGGCGCGAGGCTGACAATCGAGCCGGCGCCCGAACCCGCGACGACGCCCGAACCGGCCAAGAGCGGAGAGTAGCGTCTGCAGCAGTCGTCCCCGGAGTCAGGTCGGCGGCGGGCCCCAAGCCGCTGGAAAGCAAGCGCCCGCCCGGCTAGGCTTGACGCCACGCCACCTTAGCTCAGTTGGTAGAGCGGAGCTTTCGTAAAGCTCAGGTCTGCGGTTCGAGTCCGCAAGGTGGCTTTGAACGTCATCGCTCGCCGTGGTGTGAGCAGGCGCGACGGCGCGGGTCACCTAGAACGAACCGCGAACTCCCGAACACAGGTCAGTTGCCGTTGCTGATGCTGAGTCTGTCTCAGATTGAGGCGGGAACTTCTCCCGGACCGGATCGCCCCCGGTGCGTTCGGCCCGATGGTTGCCCTTGCTGTGTCCGTACGCCGGGTAGCCAGACGGGTATCCTTGCAACCCGTCTATCATCATTCGAGCTCGGAGAGCAAACATGGATGTCGCTGTCGCCCTCGTGCAATCGTACCTGCACATCAATGGGTATTTCACGGTCACCGAATACCCGGTGGTCGAAGCAATCAAGCACGGCGGGTATCGGACCGCCACGGATATCGATGTCCTCGCCGTCCGGTTCCCACACGCCGGGAGGCTCGTGCCCAGGCCCGGGCAGGCGGATCACGAGATCTACGAGACCGACCCCGGGCTCGGCGCCCTCGACGATGTCGTTGACATGATCGTCGGCGAGGTCAAGCACGGGAAAGCCGAGCTGAATCACGGCGCCCGCGACCCGGACGTCCTGCGCGTCGTCCTCACGCGGTTCGGATCCTGCCCGCCTTCCCACGTCGACGCCATGGTCGAAGAGCTGCTCCACCAAGGCAAGGTGCTGACGCCGACCGGGCACCGCGTCCGGCTCATGGCCTTCGGCGGGTCGAACGAGGGATCCATCGGTCACGGCGTCAAGATCATGACGCTCGGCCACATCGTCGAGTTCATCCAGGGCTACCTCCACGAGCACTGGGACGTCCTGCACCACGCGCAGTTCACCGACCACGGCTTCGACATGCTCATGCTCATGGAGAAGCTCCACCTGCACACGCACCGCGCCGAACCGAGAAACCACCACCGCTGATCACGACCGGGCCCATCGGATCGGCCAATCACCCCGGCGAGCGTGTGTCAGTGCGCCGCGAGCGCCTCTTGCACGACGCTCTGAGTCGCCCCGGCGAGCGGGCCGGCGACCGAGATCCCGTTCGTCTCGTGCCGGATCGTGTTGCAGGTGATGATCTTCGCAAAACGGGCGCGCCGCATCTGCTCGAGCGCATCACCGGCGAACACCGCGTGGACACCGATGCACACCGGGGCCGGCAGGCCGCGCTCGCCGATGAGCCGGGCCGCCTCGAGCATGGTCCGCCCACTGGAGATAATGTCATCAACAATCACCGGCGTGCGGGAGCGGTCCGCCCCCTCGATCGAGGCCGTCTCGTGGACCTCGCGATCGCCTGCGCGGAGCTTGGACGCCACCGTGTACGGCGCCCCGATCAGGTCCGCGACCTTGGCGACCCACTGCCGGCTCTCGCTGTCGGGGCCGACGATCAGCGGCGACTCGACGTTCGACCTGATCCACTCGGCGATCGCGGGCGCCGACCCGACCACCCGCGTCGGGATCGAGAAGACCTCGGAGAGGTCCTTGATCCGGTGCAGGTGCGGATCGACCGTGACCAGCCCGTCAAAGACCGCGGACAGCACCCGAGCAAACGACCGCGCACTCACCGCCTCGCCCGGGTGGAACCGCTGATCCTGCCGCATGTACCCGAGGTACGGCGCAACGAGGATCACGCGGCTCGCGCCCATCTCGCGCAGCGTGTCGCCCGCAAAGATCAACGGCGCCAGCCACCGGTCCGGGTCGCGCATCGCGCACACCAGCGCCACGGGCCCACCCCCCGGGTCGGTCTCGATCCGGACCAGTGACTCGAGATCCGGGAACCGGTGCACGGTCAGGCGCCCGCGCGCGTTGGACGGGTCCGCGGTGATCTCATCGACAATCTCGTCGCTGCCGGGCATCGGCATATAGATGGGATTCATACAGGCTCCTGGATTTGCAGCGCATCGCGGTTCGCCAGCGCGTAGTGGTGCGCGTACTCCAGCTCCCCGGGCGCCTCGGCGTGGATCGTCAAGAGCGGATCACCCGTGTTGACCAGCGTCCCCACCCGGCTGTGCAGGAGCAACCCCGCCGCCGGGGCCCTGGGCGCCCCCGCAAGCTTGGCGATGCGCGCCAGCCGGCGGTTGTCGATATTCGCCACGCGCCCCGAGGTCGTCGCCAGCACGTCCTTGCGGTACGGCGCTTCCGGGGGCTGACGCATCCCACCCTGGGACTCACAGATCGACTGCATCTTCGACCAGGCGGCGCCCGAATCGAGCAGCTCGGCGGCCTTGCGCGCACCCGCCCCCGCTTCGGCGGCGCCCCCGAGCTCGAGGACCTCGCCCGCCAGCGCCAGCCCCCGCTCGCGGAGATCCGCCGGCGCGTGGTCCCGGCGCAGAACCGCCAGCGCGTCGTGCGCCTCGAGCGCCGGACCGATCCCGCGCCCGACGGGCTGGCTCCCGTCGGTCTCGAGGATGCGAACGTCCAGCCCGAACGCCCCGCCGACATCGCGCAGGCTCGCCGCGAGCGACCGGGCCTGCTCGGTGGTCCTGACCTTGGCCGTGGAGCCGACGGGGATGTCGATGACGACGTTGGTCGAGCCCGCCGCGATCTTTTTCGACAGCACCGAGGCGACGAGCTGCCCCTCGCTGTCGAGGTCCAGCGCCCGCTCGACCCGGATCATCACGTCGTCGGCCGGGCTGAGCCGAACGGACCCGCCCCAGACGATGCACCCGCCCTCGCGCTCGACGACCCGGCGCATCGCGTCGGGCGAAAGATCAACCGGCGCCAGGGTCTCCATGGCGTCCGCGGTGCCGGCCGGGGACGTGATCGCGCGCGAGGAGGTCTTCGGGATCAACAGCCCGGCGGCCGCGACGATCGGGACAACCAGGAGCGTTGTCCGGTTGCCCGGGAGCCCGCCGATGCAGTGCTTGTCCATGACCCGCGTGTGATGGTCCCACCGGAGCCGATCCCCCGCGTCCACCATCGCCCCGGTGAGCGCCTTGATCTCGTCGAAGGAGAGCCGGTTCATCGCGCACGCGGTCAGAAACGCCGACAACTGCACATCGGAAAACCGCCCGGCGACGATGTCGTTGATGATGGCGGACAGCGCATCACGGTCGAGCCGGTGGCCGTAGATTTTGGACCGAACATGGCTGAGCGACACGAGCGGGTCCGGGTGCGACAGCCTGGCGACATCACCCTCCTCGGCGCCGAGGAGCCGCCACGCCACCTCCGACAGCCCGGCCTCCTCGGGCGAAACAATGTGGTTCGCCACGACATTCAAGGTCGCGATGATGTGCCCCTTGGGCCCGTCGACGCGCACGCGCGAGTGCGCCTCGAACCCCTCGGACCGACACACCGGGCAGTCCCGGTGCATGTAGATCACCGGCTGCTGGTACGTGTCGATGCCCACCCGACGGAGCCGAACGCGGTTGGCGAGCCCGGCCGATTGGTTGCCCGCGGTCATGCGTTTATTCTACCTCCCCACCGTCCACCGCTGTGCGTTTTCCATCAAACGTCGGCTTGATCGGGCCCGACAGCCGCAGCGCGATCAGCTCCGACACGCACGCCAGCGCCACGAACCCGACCAGCAGCACAGCGAGGGTCCGGGACTTGCTCACCGCCTCAACCCCGAAGACGACCAGCACCGCCGCGTTGGCCAGGAACGCGAGCCCGACGATGACCCTCGAAGCGCCCGTCTCCCCGGTCAGGCGGATGAAGTGGCCCAGGTGGACGATCGCAAAGACGAACAGCACCGCGATGCTGGTCAGCGTCGCGATCTGCGAGAGATCGAGCAGGTTCGCGACGACCAGCGCCATCGCGGCCGTCGAGAACAACCCGACGGTCCCGCCACGCCAGACCCGGCGCGCCTCGACGGGCGGCAGCTCCCGAACCGTCGCCATCAGCAGGGTCATGTTCGCGGTGCTGTACAGGTTCGCGTTGACACACGACGCCGACGACAGCAGCGCCGTGATCGCAACGATCGTGAACCCCGCCTGCCCCAGCAGGGGCCTGGCCGCCTCGGCCAGCGCGTAGTCCTGCGCCCTGGTGATCTGCGCGATGGAGAGGTTCGAGAGGGTCGCAAGCGCGATGCCCACGTACACCACCGCGACCACGCCCACGGCGAGGTAGATCGCCCGGGGGAGATTGCGCTTGGCGTTGGGCATGTCGCCGACCGTGTTCGTGATCACGCCGAACCCCTGGTACGCCAGCAGGCACAGCGCAAAGGCGTGGACGAGGCTGGGCGCGCTCGATCGGCTCGGCGCCGAGCCGCCGGTCCGGTGCGCCATCGCAATCCCGCCGACGATGAACGCCGACAGCAGCGCGACCTTGGTGATGACGATGTACCGCTCCGCCCGGCCCACGACGTCCGATCCGATGGCGTTGATCACGGCCAGGATCACGATGACCGACGACGTGAATACATACGTCATGATCGGCGGGGCGCCCTTGGGCAGCATCGAGACCGCGTAAGCGCCGAACGCCCGCGACACCAGGCCCATCCCGACCACCAGCGACAGGTAGAGCATGATCGTCATTGCGCCCGCGGCGAACCCGGGCTTGTACCCCTGCACCAGGTACTCGGCGATCCCGCCCGACGAGGGATACCGCACGCCGAGCCTGGCGTACGAGTACCCCGAGAGCATCGAAACCGCCGCCGCCGCGACGAAAAGCCACGGGGTCAATCCGCCCGCCAATGACGCGATCTGCCCCAGCAGCGCAAAGATCCCGGCGCCGATCATGGCCCCGACACCCATCGCGACCGAGGACGTCAGCCCCATCGCGTAGGTCGTCTTCGGATCAGGTGTGTTGGATTGGTTCATGGACCGGGCCGGTCTGGCGCAGGTGGCGATGGCGCGAATCGAGAGCGGCTCATCCGACGGGTTGTCGTGAGATTCAGCATTCGCAGTCGGTCGGGACAAGCAACACCGGTCGCCTGGCGTGGTGCAGCACACGCTCGGCGACCGAGCCGATCAGCATCGTTTCGAGGCCCGATTCACCCCGCGTCCCGAGCGCGATGATGTCGGCGTCGCGGAGCTTCGCCTCTTCCTCGATCGCATCCGGCGCATACCCCGCCGAAACGACCGCCTCCGTCTGAACGCCGTTGGCGCGAAGCTCCTTCTCGATGGCTTCGAGCCGGCCCAGCCGCTGCCCGGTGATGTCCGGGACCCCGTGCGCCTCGGCGCTCGCCGGGGCCTCCGACTCATAAAACAACGGCGGCGGCTCCGCGTTAAAGACGACCAGCCGCGTGTCTGCGCCGAATCCTCGCAGCAGACGAGCGGCGAACCCGACGGCGGCCGTCCCCTCGCGCGAACAATCCGTCGCCGCCAGCGCCGTGCGCACACCCGGCTCGTGCCGGACATCCTGCGGATGCACCGCCAGCACCGGGATCCGGGTCGACCGGATCACACGGTCGGTGGTGCTGCCGAGCAGCAGCGACAGGCTCAGCGTGTGCCCGCGGGTCCCGAGAACAATCAGGTCGGCGCTGCACCGCTCCGCGGCCTCGTTGATCGCCCGCCACGCGGGCGCGGTGAGAACCTCGGTCGTCGCGTCGATCCCGGCAAGCTCGGCGGTCTCGAGCAACGGCGCCAGCTCGTCCGGCTCATCATCCCGCTCGGAATCCACCGTCGCGTGGACGATCCGGAGCGTGGCGCCGTGCGCACGGGCGATCTCGATCGCCCAATCGACCGCCTCCCGGGAGGCGTCGGACAGATCGGTCGCGACCAGGATGCGGGCGAGGGGCTGGGGCGACGACGGTGTCTGGTCGGTCATCGGTGGGTTCGGTCCTTCCTGATTCGATCGATTGCTCTGACATCAGGACAGCGCCCATGATACGCAATCAACCCCGGCGGCGAAGCCAGTCACCCGATGTTTCGCGACCGCGACCCACTCGCAACACCGCCGTCGATGATCGCCGAGAATCGACGCTAGATCCCGCCGGATTGCAGCGTGTCGAGCAGCTCGCCGAGGTCAACCCGGGCGATCCGGGCGCCCATGTCGGAGAACCCGTACGGCATGAACAGGCTGCCCCCGTGAACCATCCCGCCGCACGAATAAACAACGTTGGGCACGTACCCGTCGCGCTCGGAGTCGTCGGGCGAGAGCAGCGGCTCAGTGAGCTGGCCGATCACCCTCGACGGGTTCTCGAGATCGAGCAGCAGGGCGCCGATGGAATACGTCCGCATCGGTCCGACGCCGTGGGTCAGCACGAGCCAGCCGGCCTCGGTCTCGATGGGCGAGCCGCAGTTGCCGATCTGGATCAGCTCCCAGGTCTTGATCGGCAAGCTGATCCGTTCGCTCGACTGCCACTCGCGAACATGATCCGAGTACATCAGGTCGATGTTCTCACGATCCGACCTCGAGAGCATCAGGTACCGCCCGGCGACCTTGCGCGGGAACAGCGCCATGCCCTTGTTCTGCACCGCCTGTCCGTTCAAGGTCGCGACCCGGAACGCGCGGAAGTCCCTCGTTTCGATGAGCTGGGGGATGATCTTGACCCCGTCCCACGCGGTGTACGTCGCGTAATACATCACCGAGCCGTCGTCGTCCACGAAGCGGACAAACCGGGCGTCCTCCATGCCGTGGCTCTCGTAGGGGCCCGACGGGAAGAGCACACGCTCGGACATCTTCGTGTCCTCGGGGAACGCGACGATGTAGTTCGAGTTCGCCAGGAGGTGAAGGATCCGCACCGTCTCGGCCTGCATCACCTGGTCCAGCACCTCGCCGTCGAGCGACGCGATGACGCTGTCGAGATCGGGCATCGTAAACCCAGAACGAAGCCGCCCCAGGATGTGTTCGGAGACGATGTTGAGCACACCGAGCTCGGCCAGCTTGTCGCGGAAGAGCCCGCGGTCGAATGTTGGCGACCGGCGCTGACCAATCGTCGCGTATTCCGACAAGGGAACAAAGCGGGCCTCTCCCTGCGCATCGATGATCCCGTTGCGGAACTCGATCGACGAGATATGCCCCTCCCCGACGGCGCGCAGGCTCATGATGAACCGGACCTCACCCTCACACGCCCCCGACTGATCCGGGTCCGGGATCATCGAAGGATTAAAGAGCGCCGCGGCCTCGATCGAGTATTCGTGGGTGAAGTAAGCCCCCACGAGCAGCCTCCGCCTCTCGCTCATCTCGGGAAGATCGGACACCCGATCGGCGACGAGCTTGTAGTTCCGCTTCAGGATCGATCGGAGGTTGTGGTGCCGGAGCGAGAACCGCTCCAGAACGCTCGCCAGCGCCGGCTCAACCTCGTCGTCGCCCATCAAGAGGACCCGATGCAGCACCACCTCGACGCGGGATCGACCGTCGAGGAGCGTCTCCTCACCCGGGAGAAAGGGCTTGGTGATCACCCGGGCGGGGTCCCTTTCCAACTGAACACCCAAACGGGTTATACCGATCCGCTCGCTCATTCACTCTCTATCGGCCCGGAAGCCGCTTTTCATGAGAGCGCCGTGAAACCGTCACGAATCCGAAAGGAGCCGCTCGCTCTGACCAGCCGTAAACGGCTTGGCGGTGACCTCCGCGGCAGGCGCCGACTTGGGCTCGAGCATGCCCCGGCCCTTGCGCATGACCTGCCGGGCGCCGACGCGACCCGGCATCTCGGAGACGACATCGAGCATCGCGAGCAGGGCGGTCAGGAACGAGATCGTGCTCTCGGCGCCCTGGTTCTCGTTGACCGTGCTCAGCTCCAGCCCGTCTCGGCACCCGCCGGTGGTGTAGTCGTACAACTGGATCCCGAGTCGGTTCTTGCCAAGGAACCACTCGAAGCTCTGCCGCATCTTCTGGAGATCCCGGAGGTTGCCGGTCGCCAGGTACGCGCTGCGGAACGCGAGTGTCAGCGAGGCGGCGTCGAGCGGCTGTTCGTCGGACACCGCGCGGACCCCGTCACGGTTGTGCCAGCCGGTGTTGCCCACCAGCGTCAGGTGTTCCTCGCTGAAACAGACCTGCTCGATGAAGCTCAGCGACGCCCTGGCGATCCGCAGGTATCGCGGATCGTGGATCCGCGCGTACGCCTTGAACAGGCTCAGCGGGAGCATCCCGTTGTCGTAGGTCATCGAGGGCTCGAACCACTGCCAGTCGTCGGTCGCCTCCCGTTCGTACCGCTCGGCCAGCGTGTCGGCGAGGCTCGTGAGCATCGCCATCGCCACACCGCTATCGGGGTGCGCCTGGATGTACGCGTCGAGCCCCAGGATCGACAGCGCCGCGCCCCGCGGCCCGAACTCGAGCGGCTGGCTCATCGAGTTGTTGAACAGCTCCGTCGCGAGCTGACGCTGGCCCTCGTTGGGCGCCAGGTGGCTCGCCTCGCCCAGGCACCACAGCGCACGCCCGACGCAGTCCTGTGAGGGCGGCGTCGGCGCGATGGTCCGGTCAAAGTTCATGAAGTTCTGAAAGGCGCCGTCCTCGCTCTGCGCGTACTCGATATACGATAGGTAGGTGGTGATCAGCCGCTCGGTGAGCTTCGACGGGTTCAGGTCGTTCGCGTGCAGCGCGACGACGAGCGCCCGGGCGTTGTCATCGACGCAGTAGCCCGAGGACCTCCTCGGGAGGGTGAACCGCGCGTGCTGGATCATGCCCGTGTCGTCGGTCAGGCGGGCGAGGTGGTCAAGCCGGAGCTCGGGCAGCGTCGGCTCCTGCGCCGTAAGCCGCTTGGACGGGCCATGCTCGCGGGCGCGGCTCGCAAACAGGTCCACGTACAACGCACCGACGCGCTGCCAGGTCATACCCCTGGAATACTCGTACGCCGTGGTGCGCACACGCGCGAGCTCGCCCGCGTCGCCCAGCAGCGAGACGAGCGTTGTCGCGAGCGCCTCGGAATCACCGAACGGAAAGAGGCGCCCCCGACCGTCGGCCAGGAGCTCCTGCGCGTGCCAGTAAGGCGTCGAGACCGGCGCCGCCCCGGCGCCCATCGCGTACGCGAGCACCCCGCTGGTGATCTGCTTCTCGTTGACATACGGCGTCAGCAGGATGTCCGCGGCCTGGAGGCACCTGATCAGCTCATCGAGCTCGACGAAGGCGTTTCGAAAAACGAGGTTCTTCCTGACGCCAAGCGAATCGGCGAGCGCTTCGAGCGAGTGCCGGTACCGCTCGCCCTCGCGCCGCTTGACCTCCGGGTGCGTGGCGCCGACGACGAGGTACATCACGTCGGGGAACCGCTCGACGACCCTGGGCAGAGCCCTGATCCCCGTTTCGACGCCCTTGCCCTCGCTGAGCAGCCCGAAGGTCAGGATGACCCGCTTGTCGGTCAGCCCCAGCCCGCGCTGTTGCAGCTCGCGCTCGCCCTGGGGGATGTCGGGGATGCCGTGCGGGATGAGCGTGACCGAGGCGCGGTCAATCCCGTAGCTGGAAACCAGGAGATCGATCGCCTTCTGGCTCATCACCACCAAGCCGCCACCCTGCTGCACCATGGTGCGCACGATGTCGCGCTGACTCTCGGTCGGCTCCTCCAGGACGGTGTGCAGCGTTACGGTGAAGGGCTTGGTCAGGTGCGCGATCAGGTCCAGCACGAACGCCCCATCGGCGCCGCCGTAGATGCCGTACTCATGCTGGATCGACACCATCGTGACATCCGAGTAGTTCAGGTACTCGGCGGCATGGATGTAATCGTTCTTGAGCCCCTGCCTGATCTGGTACTTGACCAGCTCGGGGTACTCGTACTGCCCGGGCGTATCGGTGAGCGCAACGATCGGCGTGTCGACGGCGCCGGCGGAGCGCAGCGCCCGCGCCAGGTCGGAGGTGAAGGTCGCGATGCCGCAGCGACGCGGCGGGAACGTCCCGACCATGGCGATCTTCATGCCTTGTGACGATTCGCTCAATCTCATGATGCGACCTCCGGTGCTGATTGAAGAGTTTTCTTGTGGTGAACAGCCGACCGCGAGGCGATCGGCGACGGACCCGATGGATGTTATGCGCCACGCCGGCCCTACGAGCCCGTTCGGCGCCGACACGCCCCTTCTTTACGGCAATCGCCGTATGCAGGGACGAGCCCCTGTTCCTTTGTCGCCGCCGTCCGGCAAAGCACGGGTCCGGTGACAGAGGCACACTGCATAGCGGCCCGATCGCTCAACCTGAAGATCGCCCACCAGCGGTAGTGCAAAAACGGGCCCCGGCGCCGGTCAGCGCCGGGACCCGAAGAGAGACGACATCGCCACGGAACAGGTGTAAGCACATCCGTGCGTCAGCGGGGCCAGACCCACCAGTAGGGCTCAACCACGGTGACCTCGTCGACCCACTCATCCCATGGATACTCGACGCCGAGCACGGTCATCCGGTTCACGACGCTCCAGACACCCTCGGTCCCGAGCGTGACCCGCGCGGCCTCGGCGCGCTCGCTCCATGTGTCGACATCACCGGCCAGGGTCGCGACCCCGCCATCGACCGACACGATGATGTCCTTGTGCACCGGCGAGGTGATCCAGTTGTGATCCAGGCGCTTGCGAACCTCGTTGGCCAGCGCGATGTCCGAGTACTGATCACGCTCGACCTTGATGTGGTTCTTGACCTTCTTGACGCCACGGATACGCCTGGCGACGTCCCTTGCGTGCTGCTTCTCCCAGTTCGTGTTGACGTAGCCGTCCAGCGTCACGGCGCCCTTGTTCACGCGAACCGTGATGTCCATCCCGCCCAGCGAGTAGTCGGAATCAAAGTTGGAAAGAATGTCAGATCGGATCTCGAAGTCATCCCGCACGGCGCCCGCCACCGTCAGGTGGTCCGTCACCCACGCCGTCCCGATCGTGTCCCTGGCGTCCTGCTCGGCGACCCGGGCCTCGTAGGAATACGGGACCGTGCCGTTGAGAATGACGTTCCCGTAGGACGCGTCAACATCGATCTTCGAGGCGTCAACCCGGGAGTCCACCTCGAGCGCGCGCTTGACATCCTTCTTGAGCTCGCGGTCGGTCGGCGGCTTGGACGCCTTGACGCGGGTTCCCCCCTTCTCCCAGAACTTCACGGTGAGGTTGTTTTTCACGTCCCGAACCTCCGCCATGTAGCGGAGTTTCCGCTCGGCGCGGTCCATCTCGAACTGGCTGCCCACCGAGCCCGTGAGGGTCACCACACCGTTCTCGACCTCGATTTTGATGGGCAGGCCGTTCAGGTACACATCGGTGTCGAGCCTCGCCTCGGCGTCCTTCTTGAGCTCCTGATCGCTCCGCGTGCCGGTGTAGATGATGCTCAGGTCATTGACGACCTTCTTCACACCCGTGACTTCGCCGGCGATGACCCCGGCTTCCTGCTTCTCGGCCCACGAATCGACATCCCCGGTCAGCGTCACCACGCCGTCCTCGCACACGGTCACAATCGATGAAGACTCGATCATTGCGTTGTCGACGATCCGGTGACGGACGTCCTGCACGATGTCGGAGTCGGGCCGATACCTGGTCTTGACGTACAACTCGTCGATGACCCCGACAACGCCGTTGATCTTCTTCGCCTCGCCGAGCGCGAACTTCTTGGCGGTCAGGTTGCTCACACCCCCGGTGAGCGTGACGACGCCCTTTCTCACTTGAATCTTGATCCCCGCTGGGTCGACATGCGGATCGTGCCGCAGGGCGGACTTGACCCAAGTCGTGATGTCGATGTCTTTCGGGGAACTGGCGAGAGCGGGGGTTGAGGCGACGGCGATCGCCATCGCGGCCGTGAGCAGTGCGGTTCGTCCTTTGCGTTGCATGTTCGTGCTCCTGTTCGGTGCCTGATTCTCCCCCTCGCCGGCGGGCACAACGCCCAGCCAAACAAGACGGGTCGGTTCATGCCCCTGGATACGCCTCGCGCACCAACGCAAGCGCTACCCGAGTGGCGCATCTGGATAAGAATGTCAGGAAATATCGGAAAACATCCATCGACCCCCGGAGCGTGCCCGCTGGGCCTGCATGGATCAGGGGCCGGGCGGGGTTGGAGAGCCCAACCGCTCGCAGAACCGATCCGCACGCTTCATGACGGCTTCGAGGTCGTCGATGCGGATCTCGTGGCGCCGGAGCTGCACGACATGGTCGGCCTTGAGTTCCTGGAGGCACCGGTTCACGACCGCCCGGACCGTCCCGATCATCCGGGCGATCATCTCGTGCGACATCCCGCTCAGGACGTACTGCGGGCGACCATCCGCGGAGGGCGAGCTGGGCTCGGCGTATTGCAGGATCAGGTTGCTCAGGCGCGTCGGGGTGTCGAAGAGCGCGATGTCGGCGGCGAGGCTCTCCAGGCCTCGCATCTGGGCGGCCACGGAGTGGAGCAGCGCGTGCTCCAACGCCGGCATCCGGTCGATCCATCGACGGACCGCAGGCAGCGGCGCGACGAGCGACTCGATCGGTTCGGCGGCTCGGGTGATGACGTCGTGCATCTGGCCGTCCATCAGGGTCACGATATCGAACGCATCAAACGGTTCGAGGAACGCGATGGTCAGCCGGCGGTCCGTCTCGGGGTGGTACCGCATGACCTCCATCCGCCCGGAGACGATGACGGTGAACGTGGTCAGGGCGCGCCCGGGCGGGAGCGACGCGTGCCGCGCCAGGCTCTCACGCCGAAAGCTCCGCGAGACATCCCCGAGTTCTTCGTCAGTCAGCCCGCCGAAGAGATCGCATCGCCTGAGTGTCTCGGAGATCCCGTTTGGTGAGCTCATGTGATGCGAGTATAGGACGGCTCCCAGCTTGCTACTGCATCCGTATGAACCAACGGAACGCCGACCCCACAGTGCATGACGAATACCGGGCATGACGAACACCGGATTCCGGGGTGTTTCCCTTACAGCAGACCCGTGCGGATCACGGCTGGGCGTCGCCGTGATGGATCAAGCCAAACAGGTTTCGCTTCCCGCGGAGGACGTGGTAGGTCTGGACCTTGACGAAATCGTTGACGAGGAACCATAGGAGGGCGTAGACCCAGACCGCCAGGGAGTACCACCAGCCGATGGGTGTCATGAACAGGCCGTAGCAGGCGACGAGCGTCGCGGCGACCTGCGTGCCCAGCAACGGAATCAGGAGCCTGCTCGACGGGAACGGCCTCCGCCAGAACGGGGCGTTGCGGCTCCGGGCGACGTAAATAGTCGAGTGCCCGGCGACCGACAGCTTCAGGAACATGATCGCCTGGATCATGTCCTGTGAAAACTTTAAGGACTCGAGGATGAAGAACGCGAGAAACGATGACATGACCCCAAACAGCCCGAGCACCGAGGCGACCGTCAGCACCTCCTTCATGTCCCACCGCACCGGCTGCTCGTCGGCGTGGGCGTTGTCGTACGCGATCGCCATGATCGGGATGTCGTTGAGCAGGGCCAGGATGATGATCATGATGGCCGTTACGGGGTAAAAGTTGAAGAACGTGATCGCGAGCGTCATGAACAGGATGACCCTGATCGTCTCGGCGATGCGGAAGATCGCGTAGCTCTGCATCCTCGCAAAGATCCGGCGGGCCTCGGTGATCGCCTCGACGATCACGCTCATCCCCGGGAGCATGAGGATGACATCGGCCGCCGCGCGGGCCGCATCGGTCGCGCCCGAGACCGCGATCCCGACGTCGGCCTTGCGCAGCGCCGGCGCATCGTTGACGCCGTCGCCGGTCATGCCGATGATGTGGCCCGCCTTCTGGAGGCGATCGACGATCATGTATTTGTCTTCGGGGAAGACCTGCGCAAAGCCGGCGCTCGACTCGATCAGCTCGATGATCTCGGATTCGTGCTGCCGGATGGTGCGCTGCGCGGGCCCGAGCGCTTCGAGCTTGGATTCCAGGCGGTTGATGACATCCGATCTCGCCGCGGCAAGCTCCGCGGGCTCGGCGTCAGGCTTGAGCTTGGTGTAGAGCGACTCGGTGATCGCCTCGGCGATCGGGGTGATGGTGGCCGACCGCTGGTCCTTGAGTTCGCCGATATCGCGGATCACGCCATCGATGCCCAGTGTCTGCGCGATCTGCGACGCGATCGCCAGGTTGTCACCGGTGATCATCTTGATATCGACGCCAAGGTCCCGGGCCTCCTTGATCATCTTCGCCGAGTCCTCGCGCGGCGGATCGGAGAACGGCAGGAGCCCCACGAATCGGAAGTCGGCCTCGCCCTTGCGCTTGATCGCCACGCCGAGCGTCCGGTCGCCACGCTGGGCAAACCCCTGCACACGAGACTGAATCTCGGCGGTGGCGCCCTCGTTTGGACACAGGGCCAGCACCGCCTGCGGCGCCCCCTTCGTCACGACCAGCCCGTCGTCGTACGCCGCTTCGGTCCGCTTGCTCACCGGGTCAAACGGAACAAAGTTCGTCAGCTTGCGGGCAGACGCCAACCCGGCGCCCTTCCCCGACGCCTCAAGGATCGGCGCTTCAAGCGGATCCTGATCCTCCTCCCGGCTCGCGAGGGCGGCGTACTCGATGACCTCGTGCGGCTCGAACCCGTTGAAGACCGCCGGCTCGCCAAGCTCCATCCGGTTCTGCGTCAGCGTGCCCGTCTTGTCACAGCAGAGCACATTCACCCCGGCCAGCTCCTCGATCGCGACCAGACGGCTCACGATGGCCTTGCGCTTGGCAAGGCGGACCGCGCCGACGGCCATCGTGACCGACAGCACCGCCGGCATGGCAACCGGGATCGACGCGATCGTCAGCACCAGCGCGAACCGCAGGATCTCCATCATCGGATCGTGCCGGGCGAGCGCCGTGATCAGGATGATCACCACCATCACCGCCGCGAGCAGGATGAGGAAGTTCCCGACGCGGATCACGGCCTTCTGGAAGTGGCTCCGCTGTTCGCGCTCGGCTTTGGCGACGAGCGACACCGTGCGACCGAAGTAGGTGTGCGGGCCCGTCGCGGTCACCTGCGCGACCATTTCGCCCTTCTTGACGATCGCGTTCGCGTAGGCGGTCTCGCCCGGCTTCCGGTCAACGGGCAGCGATTCGCCCGTCAGCGCCGACTGATCGAGCTGGAGGAAGGCGCCGTCGAGCAGCGTGACATCGGCGGGGATGATGTTGCCGATCCGCAGCTTGATGATGTCGCCCGGGACCAGCTCGCGCGCGGGGATTTCCTTCCACTTCCCGTCACGCAGCGCAATCGCCACGCGGGCGAGCTTCTGCTTGAGCAGCTTGAGCGCGCTCAGCGCCTTGGCCTCCTGACGGAAGTCGATGACGACGTTCGTCAGCAGCAGGAGCATGATGATCGTGAAATCTTCCCACTTGTGCACGAGCGCCGACAACACCGCGGCCACCTCGATCATCCAGGGGATCGGGCCCCAGAACCGCCGGATCAGCCGAGAGAAAAAGGACTCCTCCTTCTCCGGAATCTCGTTCAACCCGTGCTCGCGCTGGAGGGCCTCGACCTGCTCGGTGGTCAGGCCCCGCTCGAGGTCGGCGGCCGGGAGTTTGATCGAATCAGTCGATGTTGGCTTCGTTGGCGTTGCGGTCGGCATGTCGTGCACTTGTTTCAGTCGTGGATATGAAAAAGGACGCGTCAGGATCGGGAGGGCGCTTGTTCGTGTTCGGCGTGGTTGTTCATCCGCCCCGCGGGGTCCTGATTATAAAAAAGCGCGAGCTGCTCGTAGAGCGCCGGGTGGCGCCGGGCGAGCTGCACCGGCCGTTCAAAGAAGTTCTCCGTCGCCACCGCGAAGAACTCCGCCGGGTTGGTCGCCGCGTAGTCGCCGAGCAACGTGCGATGATGACGCTCCAGCTCCTCGGTGAGTTTCTCATACGACGCGGACAGAGCCCTGGCCCATGCCACATACATCGACCGTTGCGGCAGCGGCGGCGCCCCGTTGGCGCTGCCCGTCTGTGCGTCGAGTTGGTGGGCGAACTCGTGGAGCACGACGTTCTGACCGTCGTGGATGTCCGAGGCGCCGCGCAGCACGTCGTCCCAGGACAGCACGACCGACCCCCTCGTCCAGGATTCACCCAGCCGCGCCTGCGGGCCCTCGGAGACCGTTCCGTCCGGGAGCGGCCTGGCGCCGGCGGCGACATACGCGTGCGGATACACGAGGATCGTGCGGAGCCCCGGGTAGCAGTCGCCGTCGCGGTGGAGCTGGAGCAGACACGCCTGCGCCGCGATCGTGACGCGGATCTCATCGGTGATCTCCAACCCGCCGCATCCCTCGAACCTTTTTTCGGCGAGGAACACCCGGACGAGACCCTCGAGCTTCTGCACATCTTCGGGCTCAAGCGTCCGGACGTACGGGACGTTGCGTGCGACGTGCGCACGCCACGCCTCGGGCCAGGGCTGGCGCCGGAGACGCTCGCGCCGGCGTTGCTTCAATCCGAACATTCGACACCGGCGCCCTGTTCAACAGCCACCTCGGGCTCGAGCGTCGCGGGAAAGGCGAGCGAGTTCATCACCAGGCAGGTTTGCTCCGCCTTTTCGAGCAGCTTCACGCCCTTGTCACGATCGCTCCCCTCCGGGACAAACAGCGTGGCGCCGATCGTGATCGACGTAAACCGCGTCACGCCGTCGACGCGCTCGAGCACCCCGTCGGACTCGCACTCGAGCCGGGTCCACGCGTACTTCGAGGCGCCGGCGATCCCGCGGAAGGTGAGGACAAAGCAATCCACGGCGGACGCGATCAGCAGGCCCTCGGGCGACCAGCAATCGCCGGGCCCGCCGAACTCCGGTGGCGGCGCCGTTTCGAGCGTCGCCAGACCGGGCGATGTGAGCGTAACGGGCTTCTCGCCAGCTGCGCGGGCGCTAACGGTGTAATGATGCGGAAATGGGTGCATAAGGGTTCTCCCGGTCAGATTGAAACTGGAACGAAACCGCCGAGCCGACTCACGCCGGCGCCGGCCCGGTCATCCGCCCCACCAGCAGATTGTACAGCCACGCGAACACGAACCCCCCGACCAGCCCGTCAAAGAAGGCCCACACGAGCCCGATGAGGCTCCCCATCGGGCTGATGTTGTACCCGCGGTAGAGCAGGCCCAGCATGGTCTTCTCCCCTGTGGCGCCATCGAACATGATGACCCACCAGGTCAGCGCCAGAACACCGAAACCCCAGATGAGCCCGCAGGTGAGCGCAAACGCTGTCGTGTGAAGTTTCATCAGAATCCCCTTTGTTGTTCAGGATTGATGGGCTTGAGGCATGACCACTTGTGCATGCGCCAGTGTGTTCGGTGAGTTGAGGCCGGACTCGAAATCGTTGATGTTCCCGATCGTGGTCCGCGCGATCGCCTCCATGGCTGATCGCGTGAAGAACGCCTGGTGCCCGGTGATCAGCACGTTGGGGAACGTCATGAGCCGCGCGAGGACATCGTCCTGGATGACCCGGTCGGACAGATCGTGGTAGAAGGTGTCACCCTCCTCCTCGTAAACGTACATCCCGAACGCGCCGACCCGCCCCGTCTTGAGCCCGTCGATGACCGACCGCGCCTCGACGATGGCGCCCCGGCTCGTGTTGATCAGCACGACGCCTGCTTTCATCTGCTCGATCGCCTTTGCGTTGATCAGGTGGTGCGTCTCGGGGGTCATCGGACAGTGCAGCGTGATGATGTCCGATCCCGCCAGCAACCCCGGCCAATCGACCAGGTCGGCCCCCTTGCACAGCGCGTCGGGATTGGCGAACGGATCGGAAACAAGGACCCGGCACCCGAACCCGGACGCGAGGATCCGGCAGACCGTCGATCCGATGCTCCCGTACCCGACCACACCCACCGTGGCCCCGTGCAGCTCCGACCCGAGCAGACCCTCGAGCGAGAAGTTCGCCTCCCGGACCCGGGCGTAGGCGCGGTGGATGCGGCGCAGCAGCGAAAGGATCAGCCCGATCGTGAACTCGGCGACGGATTCGGGTGAATACGCCGGCACCCGCGCCACCGTGATCCCGATCCGCTCGGCCGCCTCCAGGTCCACGTTGTTGAACCCCGCGCACCGGAGGGCCACAAACCGGGTCCCCCCGGCGTGGAGCCGGGTCAGGATGTCCGCGTTGAGCGCATCGTTGACGAAGCAGCAGACGCCCGGGAAGCCCCGGCACAGGTCCGCCGTCATCGCGTTCAGCGACGCCTCGGTGTACTCCAGCTCGTGCGCGGGCGGGTCGTTCGCCCGGTTGAGAAACTCCCGGTCGTACGAGTGCGCGCTGTAGACGAGGATCCGCATCATTGTCTCCTGCTCGGATTTACACGGCGACCGCTGACTTCTTCTCTGCCTGCGCCACCTGATCGATGACGCGAAGCACGCTGTCCGGGTTGACCGAGATCGAGTCGATCCCGCACTCGACCAGGAACCGGGCGAACTCCGGATGATCACTCGGCGCCTGCCCGCAGAGCCCGACCTTCCGGCCGGCTTCGTGCGCACGCTCGATCACGAGCCGGATCATCTCCTTGACGGCCTCGTTGCGCTCGTCGAAGAGGTACGCGAGGTCCGCCGAGTCCCGGTCCACACCCAGGACGAGCTGCGTCAGATCGTTCGTCCCGATCGAGAACCCGTCAAATCGCTCGGAGAACTCCGACGCGAGGATGACGTTGGCCGGGATCTCGCACATGACGTAGACCTCCAGCCCGTTCTCGCCCCGGCGCAGCCCGTTGCCGGCCATCTCCTCGAGCACCCGGTCCGCCTCGGACAGCGTCCGGCAGAAGGGGATCATCACGACGACATTCGTCAGCCCGATGTCCTCGCGGACCCGCCGCAGCGCCTCGCACTCGAGCGCGAAGGCCTCGCGGTACCGGTCGCTGTAGTACCGGCTGGCGCCGCGGAACCCGATCATGGGGTTATCCTCGCTCGGCTCGAACCCCGAGCCGCCGATGAGGTTCGCGTACTCGTTGGTCTTGAAGTCGCTGGTGCGGACGATGACCGGATCTGGCCACTGGGTGGCGGCGATCTTGGCGATGCCCTGCGCGAGCTTGTCGATGAAGTACTCGCGTTTGTCGGCGTACCGGCTCGTCAGCCGCTGGATCTCGCGGCGTGCGTCCTTGTCCTCGAGCGTGTCGAACCGCACGAGCGCCATCGGGTGGATCTTGATGATGTTGTTGATGATGAACTCCATCCGCGCCAGCCCGATCCCGTGGCACGGCAGGCGCCACCAGCGCGACGCCGCCGGCGGGCTGCCGATGTTCATCATGATGCGCGTCCGTGTCTCGGGGACGTGCTCGAGGTCCAGCTCCTGCTCGTCGAACGCGAGGCGGCCCTCGTAGACGTTGCCCACGTCGCCCTCGGCGCACGAGACGGTCACCTCGTCGCCGTTGCTGAGCAGCTCCGTGGCGCTACCGGTCCCGACGATCGCGGGGATGCCCAGCTCGCGGCTGACGATCGCCGCGTGGCACGTCCTGCCGCCCTCGTCGGTCACAATCGCCGCGACGCGCGTCATGATCGGCACCCAGTCCGGGTCGGTCATCTCGGTGACAAGGATCGAGCCGTCCTCGACCTGGTCGATGTCCGAGGCGTGCAGCACCCGGCACACCTTCCCGGTGGCGATCGCGCTGCCCACCGAAACGCCCGAGACAATCGTCCGACCGCGCTCGCGCAGCGTGTAGTTCTTGAGCACCGAGGCGGACTTGCGTGACTGGACCGTCTCCGGGCGCGCCTGCACCAGGTACAGCTCGTCCGTGCGCCCGTCGAGGGCCCACTCCATGTCCATCGGCCTGTCGTAATGCGCCTCGATCGCGCGAGCCCAGCCCGCCAGCTCCAGGATCTGGTCGTCATTCAGCACCAGCTCGGCCCGACGATCCGGGGGCGTCGGGTCGTTCCTCGTCGAGTGCGTGCGCCCCGTGTCGTACCGCATCGTCAGCGCCTTCTCGCCGCAGATCTTCTCGATGACCGGCTTGCGGCCCGGCTCGTCGAGCAGGGGCTTGAAAACGGTGTACTGGTCAGGCGTCACCGCGCCCTGGACGACGTTCTCGCCAAGGCCCCACGCCGCGTTGATGATCACAACATCGGGGAACCCCGTATCGGTGTCCAGCGAGAACATGACGCCCGACCCGCCAAGGTCCGAGCGGACCATCCGCTGCACGCCGATCGAGAGGGCCACCTTCAGATGATCGAACCCGTTGTCGATCCGGTAGGCGATCGCCCGGTCGGTGAAGAGCGAGGCGTAGCACCGCCGGCACGCATCAAGCAGCGCCTTGACACCCACGATGTTGAGGTACGTGTCCTGCTGCCCGGCGAAGCTCGCGTTGGGCAGGTCTTCCGCGGTCGCGCTGCTGCGCACCGCGACGTCCACGTCTTTCACGCCGGCGCGCTCGCACAGCTCGCGGTAATGCTCGCCGATCGCGTCGGCGATCTCTGCAGGGATCTCCGCATTGAGGAACATCGCGCGGATGCTCGCCCCGACCTCGTGCAGCGCGTCCGTATCGCCGGTCAACCGACTCAACGCATCGGTGATCGGGCCGCGGAGGTTCGCATCGTCGAGAAAACGCCAGTACGCGTTGGCCGTCGTCGCGAACCCGTCGGGAACGCGGACACCGGCCCGGGACATGGTCTGGATCATCTCACCGAGCGAGGCGTTCTTGCCGCCAACGAGCCCGACGTCGGTGTTCTTGACAGATTCCAACCAAACGACTGAAGCGGTGACTTCTTGCATCGATGCTCTCCTGAAATGACGCCATCCGTTGGCGACGCCTCGGAACGCCGGGGCGCCGAGCTGTTTCGCCTCGCGGACCCACTTGGATCATACGCCGTACGTTGCGATGTAACCCTGTTGAATACGCCAATGAATTCGATGAACCGCTACCTAGGTAGCGCCGGAATCGAGCATCAAGAGAAAACCTGTCGTCGACCGACTCTTTCGTGTCAACAATGAGCGCTCGACGGAAGAATGATCATCCAACCAACGGGCGACGCCGACCGGCGTCCTCCGTACGAACAAACACCGGGGACCCACCTGTTCCGGTTCGGAAAGGATCTTGATGTTCGGAAAACGAATCCCCCTCTTCAAAGTCTTCGGCTTCGAGGTCGGGATCGACTACAGCTGGTTCTTCCTCGCCGTCCTGATCACGTGGTCGCTGGCCGCCTCGCTCTTCCCGGCGCAACACCGGGGCCTGAGCCCCGCGACGTACTGGACGATGGGCGCCGCCGGCGCCCTGGGCCTGTTCATCTCGATCGTGCTCCACGAGCTCTCGCACTCGCTCGTCGCGCGGCGCTTCGGGCTGCGGATCCGGGGGATCACGCTCTTTATCTTCGGCGGTGTCGCCGAGATGGAGTCCGAGCCGCCCAGCGCCAAGGCCGAGTTCTGGGTCGCCATCGCCGGTCCGATCGCCAGCTTCGTGATCGCCGGGGCGATGCTCGCCGCCGCCGGGGCAGGCCGACAACTCGGCTGGGGCGTCCCGATCACCGGTGTGCTTGGGTACCTCGGGTGGATCAACGGGCTCCTGGCGATCTTCAACCTGCTCCCGGCCTTCCCGCTCGATGGCGGCCGTGTCTTCCGAGCGTTCCTCTGGGCGCAGCGTGACGACCTGACCTGGGCGACCAGGGTGACCTCCAACGTCGGGTCCTGGTTCGGGTTCGGGTTCTACATCATCGGGCTCCTCAGCCTCTTCAGCGGGAACATCATCGGCGGGCTGTGGTGGTTCCTCATCGGGATGTTCCTCCAAGGCGCCGCCCGCTCGTCGTACCAGCAGCTCATCATCAAACGGCAGCTCGAGGGCGAGCCCGTCAAACGATTCATGGAGCCCGAACCGACCACCGTCCCGGCGGACCTGCCTGTTCGCGAGTTCGTCGATCATTACCTCTACCACCACGACTACAAGATGTACCCCGTCGTCGAGGGCGACCGCCTCGTGGGGTGCGTCTCGAGCCGGGATGTCAAGGCGGTCGCGCGCGACCGATGGGCCGACACACGGATCGGATCGATCCTCAGCGCCTGCGCCGCCGAGAACACCATCAGCCCGGACGCCGACTCGATGGAGGCGCTCGCCACCATGAGCCGAACCGGGACCTCCCGCCTCATGGTCGTTGAAGACGGCCACCTCCGCGGCGTTATTACACTCAAGGACCTGCTCCGGCTGCTCGCGCTGAAGGTCGAGCTGGGCGACACATGATGACCGACACGCCACATCCTCCCGCGGGCGAGCCAGCCTCGACACTCACCCTGCTCCGGCACGGGCAGAGCGAGTGGAACCGCCTCGGACGGTTCACGGGCTGGACCGACATCGACCTCTCACCCGCCGGAGCCGAAGAAGCACGCCGGGCGGCGCGGCTTCTCGGTGAGCACAACGTCCGGTTCGATGTCGTCATGACCTCCGTGCTCAAGCGCGCCATCCGGACGGCGTGGATCGTCGAGGACACGATCGACACGATGTGGACGCCGGTCGTGCGCGACTGGCGGCTCAACGAACGGCACTACGGCGCGCTCCAGGGCATGAACAAAAAGGAAACCGCCGAGCGCGTCGGGAGCGAGCAGGTCCAGACCTGGCGGCGAGACTTCCGGGCGCACCCGCCGCCGCTGGAGATGACCGACCAACGCCACCCCCGGTTCGACCGCCGCTACGCCGACCTTGCACCATCGGAGCTGCCCTGCACGGAATCACTCGAAGACACCATGCGGCGCGTCATGCGCTGCTGGCGCGACTCGGTCACACCCAGGCTCAGTAGCGGGCAGCACGTGCTCATCGTCGCCCACGGCAACAGCCTCCGCGCCCTTGTCAAACACCTCCTGGAGATCTCCGATTCCGGCATCTCCACGCTTGAAATCCCGACCGGTGAGCCGTGGATCTTTGAGCTCGACGCCCAGCTCCGGGTCGCCTCGCACCGGGTGCTCACCGTCGCCGAAGAACAGCCTCGAACCGAGCAATAACCAGCAGGCGCCGGCGTCTGTCCCCGAGGCTGCTATAAAGGCCGCAGCAATGGGGGCCGGACAAGGCCCCGGACGACAACAGCATGAAACGAAAAAAACTCCTCCTCGCGGCTCTCGTGATCATCGTCCTCGCGGGCGCCGCCGGGGGCTGGTGGCTCCGGCTCGATTCACAGCGCAAGGCCGGCGCCGATGACCAGCTCGTGCTCTTCGGCAACGCCGACATCCGTGAGGTCGATCTCGCGTTCAACGGGAGCGACCGGATCGACCAGATCCTTGTTGAAGAGGGCGACATCGTCAACGCGGATCAGATCGTCGGCCGCCTCGACACCAGGCGGCTCGATCCGGAGATGCAGGCCGCCAAGGCGAAAACCGAGGCGCAGCGGCAGGTGGTCGCCCGCCTCGTCGCCGGCAGCCGACCCGAGGAGATCCTCCGGGCCAAAGCCGCGGCCGCGCAGGCGCTGGCGCTGGCGAAGGACGCCGAGGAAAACTACGGGGAGGTCAAAACGGCGTACGACCGGAAGGCCGCCAACGTGCGCGAGCTGCAATCGGCGCAGCGGAAACTCGACGCCGAGAGAGCCGCCCACGATGTCGCCGAGCAGACCCTGGCGCTCGCGATCGCCGGGCCCCGCAAGGAAGACATCGCCGAGGCGAAGGCGATGCTGCAAGTCGACGAGGCCGACCTGGCGCTGGCCCGGCAACGGCTCAGCGACGCCGAGCTATACGCCCCCGCCTACGGGATCATCCGTGATCGGCTGCTTGAACCGGGCGACATGGCCAGCCCCGTCCGCCCGGCGCTGACACTGGCGCTCATTGATCCGCTCTGGATCCGCGCGTACGTCGACGAGCCCGATCTCGGGCGCCTCAAGCTCGGCTTGAAGGCGCAGATCACGACCGACTCATTCCCGGGCAAGTCCTACACCGGCTGGGTCGGGTACATCGCGCCGACCGCGGAGTTCACACCCAAAACCGTCGAGTCGCACCGCGTCCGGACGAGCCTCGTCTACGAGGTCCGCGTCTTCGTGCGCAACCATGAGGGCGAGCTGCGACTCGGGATGCCCGCGACGGTCACCATCGATCTCAAGAGCACGCCGGGACCGGCCACCGATCCGGATCACCAGCAGTGATTGCGCCCGCGCCACCGCGCGCCGCAATAGAGCCCGGCGCCCCCACCGCGCCCGACGCCGGCGCCGCCCTCGCGTTCGACGGCGTCTCCAAGAGCTTCCGCCGGGGGCGCTCGACTGTCACCGCACTGCGGGGCATGAACTTCCGTGTCCCGCCCCAGACAGTCACCGGGCTCGTCGGTCCCGACGGCGCGGGCAAGACAACAATCATACGCCTCGCCGCGGGGCTGCTGGGCGTTGACGGGGGCGCCGTCACCGTCTTCGGCGCCGACCCGCGGAAAGGATCCGACGCCGTCCGGGCGTCGATCGGCTACATGCCGCAGCGCTTCGGGCTCTACGAAGATCTCACCGTCAACGAGAACCTCCAGCTCTACGGCGACTTGCAGGGCGTCCCGTCAAACCAGCGGGCCGACCGGTACGAGCGGCTCATGACGATGACCGGGCTCGCGCCGTTCCTCGACCGGCGCGCCGGACGGCTCTCGGGCGGGATGAAGCAGAAGCTCGGGCTCGCGTGCACGCTCGTCCGATCCCCGAGGCTGCTGCTGCTCGATGAGCCGACCGCCGGCGTCGACCCGGTGTCCCGCCGGGACCTGTGGGACATCATCCAGCGCATCATGCGCGACGAGAACGTTTCGGTGCTCCTGAGCACCGCGTACATCGACGAGGCCGAGCGCTGCGACCAGGTCGTCGTCGCCCACGAGGGCGTCGCGCTGGCGACCGGCGCCCCGCAGGAGCTGACCAGCGACGTCGCCGGGCGCACACTCGCCGTGCGCCTGACGACCGGATCGCGCCGGACCGCGCAGCGCCAGCTGAGCGCGATCAGCGGCGTCGTCGACGTCTCGACACTCGCCGATTCACTCCATGTCGTCACCAACCGCGAGGCGGCCTCGCTGATGACCACGATCGGCGACCGCTTGCCGGGGGCCCGGGTCGCGCCGGCGACGCCGCGGCTCGAAGACGCGGTCGTCTCGATGCTCACATCCGAAGACCGGGCAGCCGAAACCGACGGGGCCGACGGGTCTGCGCAGAGCGAATCCCCCGCGTCCGACGCGAAACTCCCGACGCCCGCGTCAGACGAACCCGTGATCGTTGTCGAGAAAGCGACGCGCAAGTTCGGTTCGTTCGTCGCGGTCAACGAGATCAGCTTCGAGGTCCGCCGGGGCGAGGTCTTCGGGTTGCTCGGCGCCAACGGCGCCGGCAAGACCACCACCTTCCGGATGCTCTGCGGGCTGCTCCCCGCCACCTCCGGGCGCCTGCGCGTCGCCGGGATCGACCTCCGCTCGGCGTCGGCCGCCGCACGCGCCAGGATCGGGTACGTCTCGCAGCACTTTGCGTTCTACGGCGAGCTCTCCGTCTTCCAGAACCTGCGGTTCTTCGCCAGCGCTTACGGGCTCCGCGGCAAACGGCGCGCCCAACGCATCGCCTGGGCCCTCGACGAGTTCGACCTCGCATCGGTCCGCTCGGCCGTCAGCGGCTCGCTCCCGCTCGGATTCGGCCGGCGCCTGGCTATGGCGTGCGCACTCATGCACGACCCGGACGTGCTCTTCCTCGACGAACCCACCTCGGGCGTCGATCCGCTCACCCGGCGGCGGTTCTGGCGCCGGATCACCGCGATGGCCGACCGCGGCATGACGGTCCTCGTAACCACCCACCACGTCGAGGAAGCCGAGTACTGCGACCACCTCGTCCTGATGGTCGCCGGCCGGCTGGCGCAGAGCGGGACACCCGAGGAGGTCCGGGCCTCAGCGAGCACGCCCGAAACACCATCGCCCACGATGGACGAGGCGTTCCTGTCCATCGTCAAGGCCTCGCAGGGCCGCAAGGCGGACGGCCCATGAGCGCCGCGCCAACGTCAACACCCGACCGCTTCGCCTCGGCCCGCAGGCTCCGCGGGTTCATCCGCAAGGAGTTCATCCAGGTCTTCCGGGACCCGAGCAGCATCGGCATCGCGTTCGTGCTCCCGGTCGTGCTCCTGCTGCTGTTCGGCTACGGGGTTTCGCTCGACGCGCAGGACATCCGGCTGGCCGTCGTCGTCGATCAACCCAGCCACGACGCCCAGTCCTTCATCGGTGAGTTCGAGCGGTCCCACTACTTCATCGTCCTCCCCATGGCCGATCAGCGACAGGCCGAACACGCCCTCCGCGCACGCCAGGCCGACGCCATCCTCCGCCTCCAGGACGACTTCGCGGCCCGCATGCAGCCCGGCCCGGCGCCCGCGCCGATCCAGCTCGTCGTCAACGGCGTCGACGGGAACACCGCCAGGCAGGTCGACGCCTACGTCCACGGCGTCTGGCGCCGGTGGCTCGTCCAGCGCGCCGCCGACTCGGGTGATCCGCTGGGTATGGCCGTCGTGCTCGAGCCTCGGGTCTGGTTCAACAGCGAGCTGCGCAGCCGGAACTTCCTGATCCCCGGACTGGTCGCGGTGATCATGACGCTCATCGGCGCGATGCTGACCTCGATGGTCATCGCGCGAGAATGGGAGCGCGGCACCATGGAGGCGCTGCTGAGCACGCCCGTGCGCACGTGGGAGATCCTCGCGGGCAAGCTGATCCCCTACTTCGTGCTGGGCATGGGCGGGCTGACGCTCTCGCTGGCGATGTCGGTCTGGCTCTTCCAGGTCCCGCTCCGTGGCTCGTTGGTCGTGATGTTCGTGACCTCGGCGCTGTTCCTGATCACCGCGCTGGGGATGGGGCTGCTGATCTCCTCGATCGCTCGCAACCAGTTCATGGCCGGCCACATCGCGATCATCACCACGTTCCTGCCCGCGTTCATCCTCTCCGGGTTCATCTTCGACATCCACAGCATGCCCGACGTGGTCCAGGCCGTGACCTACATCATCGCGGCTCGCTACTACGTCTCGATCCTCCAGAGCGTGTTCCTCGCGGGCGATGTCTGGGTGGTCATCTGGCCCAACGCGATAGCGCTCGTGCTCATGTCCTTTGTGTTCCTCGCGCTCGTTCGCCGCTCCATGCGCAAGGGACTGGGGTGACACCGACATGATCGCACGCCTGCTCGCGCTGATCCTCAAGGAGCTGCTCGCCATCGTCGGCGACAACCGCAGCAGGACCATCATCATGGTCCCGCCGTTCGCCCAGACGCTCGTCTTCGGGTTCGCCGCCACCTACGACCTGTCGGACGTGCCCTACGCCGTCTTCAACGAGGACCGGGGCCCGGTCGCGCGCGAGCTGCTTGCCGGGTTCAGCGGCTCATCCACGTTCCGCCTCGAAGCCGTCATCGACCAGGAGCGGCAGATCACCACGATGATCGATTCGAGGCGCGTGCTCATGGTCATCCGGATCCCGCCCGACTTCAGCTCCGACGTGCTCTCGGGGGGCACGGGCAAGGCGCAGATCATCGTTGACGGCCGCAACTCGAACACCGCGCTGCTCGCCCAGAGCTACGCCGAGTCGATCGTGACCGCCTTCGACGAGCAATGGCTGGCCGACCACGGTGGCCGGGCGCCGCCATCGGCGATCGTCACCCGCTCGTGGTTCAACCCCAACCTCCGGACGCAGTGGTTCTTCGTGCCCGGGATCATCGGCCTGCTCTCGCTGGTCGTCACCACGATGGTGACGGCGCTGTCGGTCGCGCGCGAGCGCGAGATGGGCACCTTCGACCAGCTGCTCGTCACCCCGCTGCGCCCCTTCGAGATCCTCATCGGCAAGATCGTCCCGGGCATGCTCATCGGGTTCTTCGAGGCGACGATCGTCGTCCTCCTCGCGATCTTCCTGTTCCGCGTCCCGTTCCGGGGCGATCTGCTGACGCTCTACGTCGGGACCGGGTGCTTCCTGCTCTCGGCCATCGGCGTCGGGCTGGCCATCTCGTCGATCTCGGTCACCATGCAGCAGGGCCTCCTGGGCGCCTTCATGTTCCTCGTCCCGGCCGTGATCCTCTCGGGCTTTACAACGCCCATCGCCAACATGCCGGTCCTCGTGCAGAGGCTCACCCTGATCAACCCGCTGCGATACTTCGTCGTTGTGCTCCGGGGCGTCTTCCTCGAGGGCGCCAACCTGCCAATGCTCGCCGATCAGCTCTGGCCCATGCTCCTCATCGGCGCCGTCAGCCTGACCATCGCCGCGCTCCTGCTGCGGCGCCGGATGTACTGATCACGACCCGGTCGCAGTCCGAGTTCAGTTCGCAACGCTCCCGAACTCACCGATCAGAATCCCAAGATCAGCGGTGTCGACGGTCCCGTCACCGTTGATGTCGGCCTGCTCGATGGGCAACCCAAAGGCGCCGATCAGGATCCCCAGATCGGCGGTGTCCACGACGCCGTCCTCGTTGAGGTCGGCGGGGTTGATCGGCACGAGGAGGTAGCCGTAACTGTGCCCATCGAAGATCCCGTTGCCGACAATCCTGGTGTTGTCGTTGACGCCGTTGGCGTAGGCCAGGAACCACCCGCTGTTTGCGGAGACGCGGTCGTTGAGGTTCTGGATGACGCCTTCGCGCCAGATGAATGCGGTGTAGCCGGCGTTGGACCAGATGCTCCAGCCGGCGGCGTAGACCCAATATCCGAACGCGACGCCAACGCTGGTGTCGTTCTCGTTGACCGCTCTTGCGATGGTGTAGGCCCGACCCTGTATTTTACCCAGATTGATCATTGTGACGCCGTCGTACAGGAAGCCTCGGCCCCAGAACTCTTCATTGCTCGATTGCCACCCGACGATGTGGCCGGCGTTGTTCACGGCGAAGGCGCTGCCCGATTGGTAATAGAAATCGGGGCTGGGGATCTGCGTGACCACCGGCGGGTTCGCGTTGGTGTCGACGTAGAACGGGATGGCCCACATGTCCCAGGTGTAGCCGACGAGCGCCTCACCGACCGCCAATCCCGCGTTGTTGATGCCGCGGGCCTTGGTGTACGTCGTCAGGCCCCAGCCTGCGGGGACGCCCAGGTCGGTGATGCCGGAGCCGTTGAACGCGAAGGCGTGCGGGTCGTCGTTCGGGATCGGCGCTTGCCCGGTGACATCGCCGAGCTCGTTGATCCCCATGGGTGAGACCTGACCGGCGCCGAGGTCACCGAGGGTTTGGGTGCTCCCGTCGTTGATGTCGTAGATCCAGGCGTTTGATGGTCCTTGTCCGGTGATCTGCCCGGCGTCGTTGATGGCGGCGGGGATCATGTTGACACCAAGATCATGATAAGCGCCGTCGAAGTAATACCCGTGGGTAGCGCCCGGCTCTGTGTAAATACCAATGTAGACGCCATTGTTGTTGATCGCGACCGCGTTCGATGACACGGCCCCCGGCGTCGGGACGATCGGAACGACCCGGAACTCCGAAACCGCGGGCGGGTCGCAGACATCGCCCACACCATCAAGGTCTTCATCGGCCTGATCGGGGTTGTAGGTCAGCGGGCAGTTGTCGCACTCATCACCCACACCGTCGCCGTCGGTGTCGAGCTGGTCCGGGTTTGGGATCTGCGGGCAGTTGTCGCAGACATCGCCCACACCGTCGAGATCCAGATCGGACTGGTCAGGGTTGCTCGTCAGCGGGCAGTTGTCGCAGTCGTCGATGACGCCGTCGCCATCGGTGTCCGGATCGAACTGATCATCGATCCCGTTGTTGTTGCAATCCGGGAAGATCCGGATTCGCTCGACCGAAGCGACACCGCCGAGATCATCTTCACCACCCATCGCATAGATGTATTGGTCGTCGCCGACCGCCACGGCGAAGCTGTGCCGGGGCGTCGGCATCGCCGGGCCGTTCGACCACGTCATTGAGACAGGATCGAGTATGAACGTGTCGGGGCTCGTGACGCCCGCGCCAACCGGGCCGCTGAGCCCGCCCATCACCCAGATCTGCCGATCGGCATCGAGCGCCGCGCCCATACCCGATCGCTGGTTTCCATCGGCGCCGGTCATCGGGAGATCACCGATGAGCGACCACGTGTTTGTAGAGATGTCATAGCGATACACCCGGCTCGACCGGGCGTCGCCGAACTCGGTGTAGCCACCAAAGACCCAGACACCGCCGGCGCTGTCAAAGACAGCCGCGGTGTTTGCCAGCGGTTCGGGGAGAGGCGCCAGCGGTGTCCAGGCATCGAGATCGGCGCGGTAGCGTTCGACCACGGGGAGGTTGGGGTCGATTGCGGTAGCGGCCGCGCCGGGGCCGCCGCCGATGGCGTAGATTCTTCCGAGGTCATCCGTCACACACGCAAAGTTGGTCGTGTTGTAGTTGCGGCCGGCGAGCCCGAGGTCGGAGTTGAACCCGATCGCCGGGTCGTAGATGACCGTCGAGGTCGAACCCGTTGTCGCTCCGGGACCACCCGCCCAGCCGAAAACAATCAGCCGCCCGAGCGAATCAATGCCGGCGCCCAGCCGTTCGAGCCGGCCGTCGAGCATCGCGCTCGTTGTCCAGGCCGCCGCCCCGGGCATAAGCACGTCAGCGGCGCCGAGGTCGGGGTCCTGGCATGGGAGATCAAACTCGCACCGGTAGGGCGCGCCGCCAAGTACGCGGATCGCCCCGTGGTCGTTGACCGCGACCGCCCCGGTGCGCCCACCCGCGAAGGCGTCGAATGTCTCCCAGACGGCGGCGTCACAGTCCGCGGCGATCACAATGGCCGCCGCACAAAGAGTCGTCATGCTCGTCAGTCGGTCGAAACAACGATTGATGATTCGGCGGTTCATGGTTCGGCCCTTTCAATAGGCAATGCAAGGTTCAGATCCAGAAACGCTCAGCCGCAAGGGACGCCGAAGGCGCCGATGAACAACCCGAGATCCGCGGTGTCAACGGTCCCGTCGTTGTTGATGTCCGCAGCGGCGTCACCCGTGCCAAAGGCGCCGATCAGAACACCCAGATCCGCCGTGTCGACAACGCCGTCGCCGTTGATGTCCGCCGGGCAGCTCGCGGTGAAGGGGGCGCCGAACTCGTGCGCGCCCATGTCGACGACCGGCGCAAAGCCGTTGCCCAGATCGGGCGTGCCGGGCTCATCGAAGAACCGGTCGGCGCCGACATAGTCGGTGGTGATCCCGGCGGGCACGGCGCTGTTGTCGCCCGCGTCGACACACGGTGAACCGAGCGAAAGACGCTCATCACCGAGCGCCGTCAGCCAGCCGAACGTCGCCGACACCTGGTACGGCGCCGCAAAGAGTGGATCAACCGCGATCGAGCCGGGGACGTTCGCCGGGTCCGGCGGGTTCTCACCGGGGATCTGATCAAGCAAGCCCTCGACGCACGAAAAACTGATCGACACCGCCCCGTCAAGCTGCGACTTGACGACCGGGATGGGATCCTCGCCGCAGCACACCGGGGGGATCCGGTTGCCCCAGAAAATACAGTTCGTCACCGTGCCGTTGATCGCGGCGCCACCGGCGAGCTTCGCGGCCCAGTTCGCGTTGAACGTGCAGTTGATCAGGTTCGCGTTCGAGGACCACACACCGCCGCCGAAACCCGAGAGCACGTCCGGCGCCCCGTTGCACTCCGGGCCGCCGCACCCAACCGCCACCGCCCGGTTGCCGATGAATACACAGTTGACGCATGTCAGGCTGCCGCCGGTGCTGTAGATTCCCGCGCCGAACGCGGCGATGTTCTCAGAAAAATACGAGTCGGTGACGACCGCGGTTCCTCCATGGAACTCGATGGCGCCGCCCGAGGTGGCTTGCCCGAAGGTCCCGTTGTGCGAGCAGAAGTTGTTGGACATGGAGCATCCGGTGACGACCAGGTCGTAGCCGGTGTTGCAGTAGACCCCGGCGCCGTGCGCGGTGGCGAAGTGCCCCTGCCAGACGAAGTTGGCGCTGACCTCGCATTGGATGAGGGTCAGGGTCTCGTTGGGGCCTGCGGTTGTGCGTGTTGCGTAGATCCCGCCGCCCTCGCTCGATCGGGCGCCGGCGTTGGAGATCGTGCATCCGGTGAAGGTGGGGCTGCCGTCGACGACGTAGACGCCGGCGCCGAGTCGGGCGGTGTTGCCGACGATGTTGCAGTTGTTGATTGTGGGGCTTCCGGTGTCGATGAAGACGCCTCCGCCGGCGCCGCCAACCCCGGCGGTCGCGTCGTCGGGTGAGGCGCCATCGGTGATGGTGAAACCGTCGAGGATTGCGGTTGAATCGACGCCCGAGCCAACGACGATCGCGGGGTCGATCCCGATGGGGCCATCACCGCTGAGGGTGGTCACGTTGACGGCGAAGTTCCGTTGCGCGAGCGATGATTCGGTCCCGGCGAACCCGCCGTAGATCCCGACGTTGCTCTTGAGTTCGAACGTTTTTGAACCGGATGCGGTGGTTTCCGGGAAGTAGACCCCATCGGCTACCCAGATGGAGTCTCCGGGGACGGCGGCGTCGATCGCGGCGGAGAGGGACGAGTAGGCGTCTGTCCAGTTCAGCCCTGATTCGGAGCCGATCGCGTCGATATCAACGTAGAGCGTCGCGGCTGATGCGGTGCTCGCGGTGAGTGTTGCGAGCATCAGGATCGGGTTCAGATGTCGAATGGGCGCGTTCACAGTTGATTTCCTCCACGAGCGGGGTGTTGCGTGTTTGTCGGTTCGAATCGCTGCGTGGGGGGAGAGTGACAATACTGGCGCCAGCCCTGTCTGCATTATTTGCAGCGGGTTCTGGAGTTGCATCGGCGGGTTTTCAGACAAGGCGCTCTGTTGACGCACACCGATTGTTGTCTGCTGACGGAATACTTCGTCAGTGCGATGACGATGAATCAATGAAACAATCGTTTCAATCCGTCTGGTTGTTGGGCCGTTCAACAACAACAACCGGCCCATTGTTTGGGCCGGCTGCTGGAACGTGATCGGTTCGGTTTGTCGAAAGGAGATTCTGCTTCGGGCTTGCTTGTCTTGCGACAGGCATTGTCGGAGGCATCGAACCACGGCCTTGTTAAGGACTGGCGCTGGGATCGGAGACGAGGCCGTATTCCCCGATCAGGATCCCCAAGTCAGCGGTGTCGACGACGTTGTCGCCGTTGAGGTCTGAACCTGGGTCGGAGGATCCGAATGCGGCGATCAGGATGCCCAGATCGGCGGTGTCCACTCTGGCGTCGCGGTTGATATCCGAGAAGAGGTGAAACTGCGGCTGGAACTTCGGGTGCGGGGAGAAGATCGCGTTGTCGTGGAAACAATCATCGAACTGGTAGAACACCTGCCCCGACGCCCTTGGCATCTGGATGTTCGCGCTGAGCACATCGCCCGGAGCGATCGGGGCGCCGTGCGCATACGTCAGGTCCGACCAGAACCCCTGCGACGGGTCGGCCGGATCGATGAAGAGCGTGCCGTTGTTCGGATTGATCCACAGGAACGGCTTCCACGCCGGGGTCGGCGGGATGATGTCGCCGCCGGCGGGGTTGGGGTTCCGCAGGAAAGGCGGGAACCACAGCTCGTCGTTGACGCCATCGCCGTCGGTGTCGATGTTGTACACCCCGTTGGGGTTGAACGGCCCGATGTCCCGGGCGCAGAAGCCGCCCAGCGGGTGCTCGAGATGATCGCACATGTGCTCCACCCCGTACCCCTCGGTCAGCTGCCCGATGACGATCCCGTCGAGCCCGTCCTCGTCCTTGAGACGGAACTGGCTCGGATTGGAAGAGGTCCCGATGGCGAAGTTCGGCGGGTTGAACCGGAAGTCGCCACCCCGGAGATCCGCGTCGTACTGGAATCCCGTGAACGCCGAACCGTCGCCGCCCGTGTAGGTCTTCGTCATGGCGTTGTCCGAGGCGCGCGGGAACGTCCCGTCCTGCTGGATGATGTCGAAGTGTGGCCTGAACCCCCAGCCGGCCCGCCACTGCGACTCAGCGACCTTCGGCGCGCCGTACGCGGGCTTGAAGTTCATCACCTCGAACGAATGCGATCCGGAGGGGAAACTCCCCGACGAGATATCGTCGGTCAGCGTCGCACCGAAATCAACGTTTCTGAAATGGTGCGAGTGGTTGTCGAGGTTGACCAGCGCCACCTTCATCCGATCGCCCTGGTACCACCCGCGGATCTTGTTCCCGTTCGGACCCTCGCCATACATCTCGTTGTTCATGTACGCGGTGATGAACTCGTACTCGCCGAAGTCGCCGGGCGTCAGCCCCTGCGCCGCCAGCGCGTCCCACGCCTCGGGCGGGAGCTGGTTCTGGTTCTCAAGCAGGTCCGCCCAGCCCTGCCAGACGCCCGCCGGCCCGGTGTTGGCGTCATTGAGCATCGCCGCGACCGACGCCGGCGTGGCGCCCGCGAGCACGGCCTGCGCGACGTTGTAGATCTTCTTCTCGGGCGCCGCCTCGCCGATGCCGTCGATCGACAGCTGCGCGTTGCGGAAGGCGTAGCTCATCCCCTGCGGGTCGAGCTCGACCGCGCCGGTGTGCGCGTTGACGATCTCAAAGACAGGCTGGAGGAACTGGATCCGAGGCGGATGAACACGCCAGCCCCACGTGTAAACCCCGCGGAGCAGACGCATCGGCGGCATGTCAACCGTGATCTCGGTGACCTTGTTGTTCTGGATCTTCTCCCACACCGAATCGAACCCCTTGAACGGGAACTGCACGCTCCCGGGCAGGCGGTAGTCGGCCATCACCGCCGTCGGCGCGAAGTCCTCCGTAACCAGTGAATAGATGCGGTAGTTGATGCGGATCGTGTCGAACTCGTTCATCGCGATCGGGACTCGCAGCAGAAACGTATCCGAATCGAACTGCCCATCGTACCACAGGAAGTTCACCGTTGTCTCCCAGATCTTCCGCGGAACGCCGTCCATGCCCGGCGCCGTCAGACCCGTGTCCGCCAGCACCTTCATCTTGTATTCGCCCGGCACATGTCCCGGCGCAAAGGCCCCGCGGTTGTAGTTGAGCATCGCGAACCCGTCGTAGATCCGGCCCTGCGTCTGCCCGGTCAGGATGTCGAGCAGGTCCTGCGCAATCACCGCCATCCCGGCGGCGTCCCCCGCAGACGAGGCGACGTCGAGCGCCGACAACCCGTCATGCAGGTCCCGGTTCGGGCTGTTGAGGGCCGTGATCGTGTGCCCCGTCAGCGACTGGGCCCCCATCGCGTTGCTCTCGACAGGCCCCCCGACCATGTTGAGCAACTGCGACCCGGATGCCTGGTCCGTGTTGGGGATGACGACCGCCTGCCCGGTCGTCGCCGACAGCGCCGGCTCGAGAATCCCGGTGTTCGGGCTCGACGGCGCACCACCCAGCGCGGCGAGCGATCCGAAGCCCGCGAGCGTCGCCAGCGCGGCCCATGTCCGCAGCGGAAGTCGGCGAGTAGAAGGATTGTGTTCTGACTTGGTGACGGACATCGATTTTCTCCGTGATGCTGGAAGGTTCGCAACCTCGTGACCGGAGCCGAGTGTTCGCAATCGGATTCGGAATGTTTCCCCGAACCGCAACGGTTGCCCAACGCACTCCACGAGTCACCCGCCCCAACGATCCGGGTCGGGTTGTGGTTCTTTCAATGGACCCTCCCTTACAACGCAGGCGCCATTGACGATGAATCACTCCGCGAGCCCTTCGCACGCTGATAACGGGGTTCGACTGCGACCCGGAGCCGAAGATTCGCTTTGAATGACAGAAACTTTCATTATGGACCGGCACGGCCGGTATTCTTTAAACGGATATCCAAGCAAGCCAAACACCGAATGTCGACAAGCCAACTCGCTGTGATCCATTCCGCTCTCACATGACAATCGAATACCAATCGACAACCGGCCCACAGAAGAGTTGTGGACCGGTCATCAATCAGGGGGAAGGAGCAGAACTCGAAGGCGGCGGCGGATGAGACACCGCCCCCCCGTATCAACCCGTTGTGCCGAACGCGCCGATCAGGTTTCCCAGATCCGCCGTGTCCACGATCCCGTCACCGTTGAGGTCGGCGACAGAATCCGCTGTCCCGAAGGCGCCGATGAGGATTCCAAGATCGGCGGTGTCAACGATCCCGTCGCCGTTGAGGTCGGCGCTGAACGCCGCAACCTGCGCCCCGACGTACCAGCCGACGTGATCGATGAAGAAAGACACCGGGACCTCGATGATCCCGCCCGGGTAGGTGGCGTGGGTCTCGAATGTAAGGGTGAACGACATCGCGCCGGTGGTGTCGAAGTTCTGAACATCATTGCCGGCGCCCATATTGGCGTCGAGGAAGTCCGACGCGGGAAAGTTGTACACATTCAGTCCGGGGCTGAGCAGGATCGGCATGGTTTCCCAGTCGTCATCCACCGCGATATCGATAACACCATCGAGCGAGTCGTCCTCGCGGACATTGACGATCAGACTCAGGACACCCTGGGTTGGCGCGAGGATGGTGATGCTGAAGGTATCGGCGCCTGCCGGGACGCTGAGATCCGCGCCAGCGAGCGTGCTGGTCCCGATCCCGAAGCCGGCGATCGTGAAGAATGGGTCGTGCTGAAAATCCGCCCAGACATTCAATGAATCACCCGAAAAGACGGGGGCTGTGGACGACATGACGCCGAAATCCGCGACGCCTCCAAAGAATGAAAACTGTCGGTCAAGCGTCTGCCCCGCCAGATCAAACTCGCTCGGCATCATCCCCGCCGCCGATGCGGTGTTTCCGCACGCGAACGCCACCAGTGAAACTGCCACGAACGCGGCCCAGTTGTGTTTCAACATCAGTATTCCTCCGTCGGAGGCGCGTTACTCGGGCCTGCACGCCAGGGTTGGATGTATTTCGTTTCCGCAATGCGCCCGTCGCCGTATTAGCGGCGCCGGGCACTGAGTGAATCACCGGCGCCCGAAAGGGCAGGCTAAGCCGGCGTCTCGGGGATCAATGATCAGCGAAACGTTCCGTTCATCCCGCCAACGGTGATCTGAGCCCCGGGATCGATGCGGGGGAACTCGCTCGGGATCGGGTCACCGTCACCCGGATTGTCGATGAACTCGGCGGTGCGGAACTGCAAATTACCCACACCGAGGTCATTGACGATGATTGTGCCGAACATCACGCCATCGATCATGACCGAGAGCGAATCGCCGGGAGTAGCGTCCTCGACCTCAACGCTGAAGCGCTGCCGGATGACGTTGTTCTGCGTCCGCTCGCGGTACTTGGCTTTGCCAGAAGCAAGCGAAGTTGTGCTCGAAAAGCGAGCCTCGGTGCGGTGCTCGACCGCCCGGAACCCGGCCCCACGGCTCATGTCGATCGGCGCCTGGGTCAACGACGGGGCCGCCAACGCCAGCGGAGCGGCGATGAGCGCCGTTGCGAGGACGATCTTTGTGGTCAGTTTCATGAGATAAGTTCTCCTGGTGTTCTTGCTGTTGCCCTTTGATTGAATCAGGACAGGGGTGTTTCGAACCGATGTCTCCCGCAGCCTCGGATCAGAGGCTCACACGTGTGGGAATCGCCGGACGCGCAACACGCTCGGCCGGCGGTTGAGACTCAAATGCAAGGCTCGTGCCAAAGCCGACCCCGGGCCTGACGCCGTGTGAAATCACCGTTCCCGCCTCCTGGGCACGGCGCCAGAATCTTCTGTCATCACGATGTTTCGTCATTGACGGAAGCCTCTACCGGACTTGCTCATCACGTTTGGCCGACGACGAAACAGAACTATGCCATTGATTCCCGGCGATCAGTCGATATGCTGGATGGACGTTGAGCGACGCTTTGGTGTCGTCGCAGGATCGTGGGCCGGAACGGCCGGGATTCGGGAGACCAAACACGTTGCCATCCGCGACGTCGCCAATTCGATCGCAACCAACCGGAGCGCCATCGCGCCGCCGATATGTTCGCGGTGGCTTCACGCTCATCGAGTTGCTCGTCACCATCGCGATCATGGCGTTGCTCATCGGAATCATGACTCCGGCCATCAGAGGCGCCATCGAGTCCTCGCGCAGCTTCCGCTGCCAGATGTCCATGCGCAACGTCGCCTTCGATTTCAGGATCTACGCCGACGGCCGGTTCCACGGCGACCGGGGCGACGACTCCAAGCTCGGTGACCGCTTCCGCCTCGAAACCTTCCAGGAAGCCCAGTACGGCATCGACGAGTTCTGGGCGTTCAGCAACCCCAACACCGCCTCGCTCATGGACTCACCCGCCAACGACCGGATGCAGTGCCCCTCCGTCTCTGGCGAGGTGACGCTGCGCAGCAACGCGCCCTGCTCGGGCGGCGCCGTCGGTCCGGCGGAGAACGTCTCCTACGGATTCAACGTCCGGCTGCACAAGGCCGAGGTCCCCGGACGACGCGGCCGGCTCCGCCTCCGGTCCGTCCTGCTCAGCTCCAACATCCTCAGCGAGAGCAACGTCCCGCTCGCCATCGACATCGACGGCAAGGCCGCCTCGGCCAAACGGGTCTCACCCGTCTTCACCGGTCCCTCGCTGGGAACAAGAGGCCCGCTCCGCGGCGACCGGTACTGGTTCCCCGGATCCCGCCACGGCGGATCGGCGAACGTCTCATTCATCGACGGCCATGTCGAATCCCTCGACGACCCGCTCGACATCGGCGGGCAGGGCTGGGGCTATCAGCCGATCCACTGATCGCACCGGATACACTCCCGGCTGATGTCTCTTCGCATCCGATTCCTCATGCTCCTTGTCATCCTTGGCGTCTCCGTGACGCTGCTGGCCGGGTCCGCGTTCTGGTCGTTTTCACTGCTCCAAAGCGAAGTCGTCGCGCCATTCCAGAGCACCGCCGAGATCCTCACACGCCTGACCCGGATCAAACGCGGGCTTGAAACCCAGTCCACAACGCTGCTCAACCCCGAATCCGGAACCGAATCCGGATCCGGAACCGGATCCGACGCCGGCGACAGGCCCGACACCCGGGTCCACGGCGTCCGGGGCCTCCGATGGACGCCCCCCGGCTCGGCGCCCATGGACCGCGACCGCCCACGCTTCGAACAAGAGGCGACGCTGATCCGCTCCCGGATCGATGAACTCGAAAACGATCCCTGGTTCACCCAGCGCATCGGCGCCGTCACCGCGCAAGCGCTCCGCCGACGATCGATCGACGCGCTCGACCGTGGGCTGGCCTGGTACGACACCGGTGACCAAGACTCCAGAACAGAAGCCGTCAACGAGATGTTCGAGCTGCACGAGATGATCGAGCTGCTTGAATCAAGGATCCTCGACGACGCCGACCTCGCCGTCGCGTTCACCGGCAGACTCGAAGATCGGCTGCTCGTCGTCATCGGCCTGGCGCTCGTCATCGCCGGGGTCATGTCGGCGCTGAGCTACGTGCTCTTCCGCAGGTGGATCACCGTGCCAGTCTCGCGCCTCCGCTCGGCGGCGATCCAGATCGGCGCCGGCGACTTCGAGCACCGCATCCCCATCACCGGGCGCGACGAGCTCGCCGAGCTCTCTCACGAGATCAACGAGATGGCCTCGACCATCGTGATCATGCAGGAAGAACGCGTCGAGCGCGAACGGCTGGCGGCGACGGGTGAACTGATCCGGCAGCTCTCGCACAACCTGCGCAACCCCCTCTCGGGTATCCGGGGCGTCGCGGAAATCACCGAGCGCAAACTCCCCGAAGACTCGCCCCTGCGAGAGAACCTCGATCGAATCATCGGCAGCGTCGACCGGCTCGACCTGTGGCTGCGCGACCTGCTCAGCACCACCTCGCCCATCTCCGTGGCGCCCGAAACTCACCGCCCGAAGCAATGGCTCACCGATGTCGCCACCGCACACCAGCCGATGGCCGACCACAAGTCCGTCCGCCTCGCACTCGATCTCGACTCGGCGCCGGAAACGGCGATCTTCGACCGCCGCCGACTCGAGCAGGCAATCACCGCAATCGTCACCAACGCGATCCAGGCGACGCCCTCGGGCGGATGCGTCACGATCACCGCCGATCACGTCCGGGAATCAGGTCGGTGGCGGATCATCATCAGCGACACCGGCCCGGGTGTTCCCCCGGAGTTGCACGAGAAGATCTTTCGGGCACACTTTACAACGAAACCCGACGGCTCCGGCATCGGACTTGCATCAGCAATGCAGGTCGTGCGTGCGCACGGCGGAAAACTCGGGGTAAACAATGGCTCAGAATCAGGCGGCAGCACCGATCGGGGGCGACCAGGAGCGGTTTTCACCATCCGGCTCCCCGTCGAATGCCGCGCGGTCGAGGCGGATCGGTGACACCATGGACCAGCGGCTGACGAAAATTCTCGTCGTTGAAGACGAAGAAACGCTCCGGTTCTCCCTGCGCGAGGGTCTTGAGATGTTCGGCTACCAGGCGGACGCCGCCGCCGGGCTGCGTGAAGCCGCCGACCAGACCGCCGCCAACCGCTACGACCTGATCCTCACCGACCTCAATCTCATCGGCGAGAGCGGGCTGGACCTCATCAAGAGGCTCCGTCAGGATGGGTACGAGGGCGGGATCATCGTCATGACCGCCTTCGGGTCCATCGAGTCGGCGGTCGAGGCCATGCGCCTCGGGGCCGACGAGTACCTCCAGAAGCCGCTGATCCTCGACGAACTCTCGATCGTTGTCGGGCGAACCCTCGAACGCCGCCGGGCCCGACGCAAGCTCCGCGCTTACGAGCGGCTCGAAACACAGCGGATCGAATCGGGCGAGGCGATCGGCCAAAGCGACGCCTGGCGACGAACCCTCGAACGCGCCGATCGCCTGGCGATGGCCACCTTCGCCACCGGTGATGGAGAGCTGCCCTCCATCCTGATCACCGGTGAGACCGGCGCGGGCAAGGGCGTCATCGCACAGCGCATCCACGCCGCCGCGCAGCGCGCCTCGGGTGAGCCCGGGCCATTCGTCCACATCAACTGCGCCGCGCTCCCGTCGAACCTGATCGAGAGCGAACTCTTCGGTCACGAGAAGGGCGCCTTCACCGACGCGCGTGACCAGCGACAGGGGCTCTTCGAGGCCGCCGAGGGAGGGACCATCTTCCTCGACGAGATCGGAGAGATGCCCATCGACCTGCAACCCAAACTCCTGCTCGTCGTCGAGCGCGGCGTCTTCCGCCGCGTCGGCGCTTCAAAAGACCGCGCCGTCCGGTGCCGGGTCGTCGCCGCGACCAACCAGGACCTCACCGAACGCTCGAACTCCGGCCAGTTCCGCAGCGACCTGATGTACCGCCTCTCAACGTTCACCGTCGAGATCCCGCCCCTGCGCAAACGCCCCGAAGACATCCCGCTGATCGCAACATCCGTCCTCGAACGCTTCGCAGCGAGAATCGCCAGACCCGCGATCAAGCTCTCTCCCGAGGCGCTCGAAGCGCTCGGCGGTCATGCCTGGCCGGGCAATGTCCGCGAGCTGATCAACGTCATTCAAAGGGCCGCGGTCCTGACCGACTCCGACGAGATCAACGCCGATTCGCTCGCCCTCACCGCTCGGACGGCGCCGACGACCTGCACCGGCGGCGGCGGCGCGGTCGGGTCCGCAGACGAGATCCGCTTCGATTTCTCGGGAGAGCCCATCAAGGCGGAAGACATCGAGCGACAGCTCATCATCCAGGCGCTCGACCACACGCAGGGCAACATCACCAAGGCCGCCAGGCTCATCGGCATGAACCGGACCAGCTTCCGCTACCGCATCGAGCGCGCCGGGCTCGAGGACTATCTGAAAGAGGTCTCCGGACAATGATCAAACAGATACTCCACTCAGCGATGCTCGGATCGGCCCTCGTCCTGCTCACTCCCGCGGCGATGGCCAGCGAGCGCTCCTCCCGCAGCAACAGCGCCATCACCGATGCGCAGGGCGACGCCTCGCCCAGGCCCACCGACGCCGGCGGCGGTGGAGTCTTCGACCCGGCCGCCGCGCCGGACCTGCTCTCAGCACACCTCAGCGCCTGGTCGCCAACCGATCCCGCATCCGACCCCTACACCGGCGCCGAGATCGACCCGAGCCTCGCCCACATCTTCCGGATCGACCTTGTCTTCGACCAGGTGGTCAACCCGCCCGGCCCGCTCGGGCTCGGCATGGGCGCCTTCAATCCGTTGCAGTTCGGCGACCGCCCCCTCTACGGTTTCTTCGAGATCGACGTTGACAAGAAGTCGAACTCCGGCGGTGAACTCGAACCCGTCGCCAACAGCAGATTCCTCGCCAACGTCGCAAGATTCGGCGGCCTCCCCAAGAGCTCCTTCGGAGAACGCGCCGCGCAATCAACCGCGGATTACGACGGGGACTACTTCGCCGGGCCACAGTTCGAACGCAGCGGCGCCGAGTTCACACTCATCCTCTGCGGCTGCTTCGAGCCCACCGTTGTCAGCGAAGACGGCGATCAGAACGGCAAGTTCAACGCCGGCGAAACATGGCTCGTCGAGGGACGATTCTTCGAACGAATGACGGCGATCAGACAATGGAGCGGCGTGGGCGGCGGGAGCGATCTCGGCCTCTACGACCCGGTCGTCAGGCTCCGCTTTGCGCACGACATCCCAACCGACCAAACGACCGTCTCGCTTGTTTATGCGCTCGACATGACCGGAGCCGCCCAGCTCGCCGGCGAGCCCGTGCAGTTCAGCGATTTCGACGTCGCCAACCACACCAGCATCGAAGAGGCGCTCGACGACCTCATCGAAACAGCCGAGGGCGCCGGCGGACCGATCCAGAACCCCGCCGTCGTCGACCTGGTCGACCAGTGGCGCGGGAACAACACCGTCGATTTCCTCACACCAACAGAATGGGATGTGAACGCGATCTTCGGGACCGCCTACACCTCACCCGCTTCCTCCCTCTACGTCTGGAGCGACGTCGGTTTCGAGGCCACGCGGGGCGACTTCACGACCGATTCGCTCGTCAACGCCCTCGATCGCGCAGCGCTCACCACCAAGATCGCCCTGCTCGACGGGACCGCGAGCGACGCGGACGGGATCGTCAACGGATCCGTCGCCATCACCGGGCACCCCGCCAACTTCAGCCTCTTCGACCTCGCCTACGACGGCGTGATCGATCAGGGAGACGTCGACCTGCTCGACGCCATCACCCCGCTCGCCGGCGATATCAACGGTGATTGCATCGTCGATACCGCCGACCTCGGCGCCCTGATCGCGCAGTTCGGCACAGCAGGCGCTGCGGATCTCAACAACGACGACGTGGTCGACACCGCGGACCTGGGCCTGCTGATCAGCGCATTCGGCCAGACCTGCAACTGACCCACGTCCTTTGCAACACGGGGCCAGCGCGCCCGGGCGCACACACCCTCGCCAAAACATTTCATCACGACTCGACTTTACGCTTCGACGAAGCGGTCGTCCGAGTGTTGTCACGCGTTGGCACGAAACGTGCATGTCGACGCGCGGTGAAGCGTGTTTTCATTGTGGATGACACCGTCATCACCCAGAGCCACGAACACCGGAGACCGACCATGAACCGATCACTCGAAAAAGCATTGCACACCATTCGACACTCCGCCGTCTTGTTGGCGCTGGCCTCCGGAATCCCGGCAAGGGCCGCCGTCATTGAGTTGAACCAGGACACCTTCAACACCATAATCGCCGCCAACAACACCTTCGTTGATGACTTTGAGAGTTACACCACCGGCCTGCAAACCGCCCCGTTTGTCCTGTCCAACGGCGTCGAGTTCAGTGGCGACACTCCCTTCATCGCGCTCGGCGCCATCGATGGTCAGTTCCTCTCCAACAACAGCGTGCCCCTGACCGCGCCGCGCGCCTTCACCGGCTTTGCGCCGAATACCCATACGGTTGGGATGAACACCCTCCTCGCCCAACAGGACGATTACAACGTCACGGTCCGGACGACAGGTGGCCAAACGCTCTCCATCATCGAACGCCGCGGCGCCGACTTCAACGGCTTCTTCGGGGTCATGATCACCGGGGATTCCCTGCTCAGCGTGACATTCGAAACCGTCGGCGGTCCAGGCGGCCCCGGCGGCGGAGGGGGCGGGATCGGCAACTACGGCTTCGACAACGTCACCACCGACGCCATCGCCACGCTCCCCGGCGACCTCAACGGAGACTGCATCGTCGACACCGCCGACCTCGGCGCCCTGATCGCGCAGTTCGGCACAGCAGGCGCCGCGGATCTCAACAACGACGACGTGGTCGACACCGCGGACCTGGGCCTGCTGATCAGCGCATTCGGCCAGACCTGCAACTAGGCATCGCGTTGCGGGCTTGATGATCCGAGCACCGTCCGCCGGCGTCCGAACCCGACAGAAATATCCGTCACCGAATCGCGTCGCGCTGATGATAACGATTGCCCGCGTCCAACCCGGAGGCTTCTGCACTGGCACACACATTGCAAGTCTATGCCTCATACGATGGATCGTACGTTTCGTCCACGCACAGCCGCCGCTCAACCGGCGCAGGACTCGCAGGAGATACCAAATGAACGCACACACCAGCACGCTCGGATTCAACATTCGGACCGGCGCATTCATCGTCATCGCGGCGATCACCGGCTTCTCAGCCCAGC
>Ga0114931_10000209_pt1 | contig 67324 bp, 63 predicted proteins | sample 2SBtaG_FD_89579 | JGI IMG/M metagenome (GOLD analysis project Ga0114931, IMG submission 89579) | Deep subsurface microbial communities from Kolumbo volcano to uncover new lineages of life (NeLLi) - 2SBTROV14_V59a metaG | ecosystem: Environmental > Aquatic > Marine > Volcanic | place: Kolumbo... | reverse complement strand
GTCGCCAACAATGGCGTTTTCGTGCCCAATCCGGCGCGCCGCTTCGACGCCGCCAACGCCCTGCCGACCCTGTTCGGCATTCCCGGCTTTGGCCCCATCGACGGCTTTGAAGCCTTCGCCGGCCTGGTTCTCGCCTCGCCGCCGCGCACTTGGGGGATTACCGCCCGGGCGCGCTTTTAATGGGTTCCTCCAACTGGCTGGCCAGCCGGATCAACAGATCCTCGCGGCCATAGGCGGCGACGAGCTGCACCCCGACGGGCAGACCCTGGCCGGTCCGTTGCGGTTTGCTCCAACCTGCCGGCAGTGAAAGCGCGGGCTGGCCGGTCACATTCCACGGGATCGTAAAAGCGCCGTAATCAGCCACCAACTGCGCCGGATCAGCGCCCAGTTTTGCCGGCGGCCGAGCCAAGGTCGGGGTCAGCAGGATGTCATGGCTTTCCCACCACCGGGCGATCCGGCGGGCATGGCGCTGGCGGCGCTCGATCGCCGCCACATAGGCCTCGGCCGCCACCCGCCGGCCGGCCTCGGCGAGCCGCCAGGTCCAGGGCTCGACATCATCGGGACCGATGGTCTGGCCCGTCGCGGCGCTCCAGCGCACCAGCTCGCGGGCGATATAGACCCCGAAAATGTCCAGCGAGCCGGTATTTTCATCGGCAAAAACCGCCGGCAAAACCGGCTCGAGCATATGGCCCATCGCCTCCAGCGCCCGCGCCGCAGCCTGCGCCGCGCCGCAACAGTCGGCATGAACCTTGCCGGCCAGGCCCGGCCAGTCGGTCAACAGGCCGATGCGCAGACGGCCCGGGTCGGCGCCGACATGGGAGAAAAACGGGCCCGCCGGCGGCGGCGCAACCACCGGATCGCCGGGCATCGGCCCGGCCATCACATCGAGCATCGTCGCCGTGTCGCGCACCGTGCGGGTGAGCACGCCCTCACAGGCCAGGCCGCCCCAATAGTCGCCAAAATCGGGCCCCAGCGAGACCCTTCCGCGCGACGGCTTGAGCCCGACCAGGCCGCAGGCCGAGGCCGGAATGCGGATCGAGCCGCCCATGTCGTTGCCATGGGCCAGCGGCACCATGCCGCTGGCCACCGCCGCCGCCGAGCCGCCAGACGAGCCGCCGGTGGAACAGGCCAGGTTCCACGGGTTGCGTGTCGGCCCATAGGCGCAAGGCTCGGTGGTGGCCGAAGCGCCAAGCTCGGGGGTATTGGAGCGACCGACGACGATCAGCCCGGCGCGGTGAAATTTTTGCGCCAGAAAAGACGAGCGCGGCGCCACCCAGCGGCGCTGCTTTAAAAAGCTCATGCCCAGATGATAGGGATCGCCCCGGGTGGGACACAGCAAATCCTTGAGCACCAGCGGTACGCCGCGAAACCGGCCATCAGGCAGATCGGGTGAGGCCGCCGCCGCGCAGGCCTGGTCGTAAAGCGGATGGATGATGGCGTTAAGTTGCGGGTTGAGCGCCTCGATGCGTGCGATCGCATCACCCACCAGCTCGCCGGGCGAGACTTCGCCGCGCCGCACCGCCTCGGCCATGGCGACCGCATCGGCGAAATCCGGTTTGCAAAAGACCTGCATTCAGCGCGCCGACAGGGCGATCACCTCGATCTCGATCAGAATGCCGGGGGCCCAGCTAACCCCGGGAACGGTGGTGCGGGCCGGCTTGTAGTCGGGAAAATAGGTGGCGTAAACCTCGTTCATGGCCGCGAAATCGGCCGGATTATGGAGAAAAACCGTCACCTTGACCACATCCTTCAGGGAGCGACCCGCCGCTGTAAGAAGTTTCTTGACATTCTCTAACGCCTGGGCGGTCTGCACCCGGATATCGGCCGGGGCGAGTTTTTTGGTCGCCGGGTCAACCGCGATCTGTCCCGACAGGAACAAAAAGCCATTGGCGCGCACCACCTGGGAATAGGGCCCCATCGCCGGCACCTCGGGGCTGGCGAGCACCTCGGGCCCGCCCGCCAGCGCCGGGCCGGCGACAAGGCTGGCGGCTACCGTCAGTCCTACGATCATCTTTGATAAAAGGCTCATTTCCGGTCTCCCCTGGCGGTCTCCATGGCGACCTCCTGGCGCTGTTCGCCCAGCCCGGTGATGCCCAGCCGCATCACATCACCGGCTTTGAGAAACAGCGGCGGTTTGTGCCCCATGCCGACCCCGGGCGGCGTGCCCGTACTGATCACATCGCCCGGCAGCAGGGTCATGAAGCGACTAACATAGCTGACGATCTCAAAGACATCAAAAATCATGGTCGCCGTATTGCCGGTCTGGCGGCGCGTCCCGTTGACATCGAGCCACAGATCGAGGCTTTGCGGATCGCCGATTTCATCGCCAGTGACCAGCCAGGGACCAAAGGGGGCGAAACTGTCGAAACTCTTGCCCTTGACCCACTGGCCGCCGTGCTCCAGTTGAAAGGCGCGCTCGGACACATCGTTCATGATGCTGTAGCCGGCGATATACTCGCCCGCCTGACCGCGCGCCACCAGCCGGGCCTTGCGGCCAATGACGATGGCAAGCTCGACCTCCCAGTCCCCCTTTTGCGCCCCGGCGGGCAGCACCACCGGGTCATCGGGGCCAATGATCGCGGTTGGCGATTTCATGAACAAAAGCGGCTCGCCGGGCACCGGCATGCCGGCTTCCTCGGCATGATCGCGATAATTCAGCCCGATGCAGATGATTTTGCCGACCCCGCCCACCGGCGGCCCGAGGCGCACCGCCCCGTCCACCCGCGGCAAGGCCGCCGGGTCCAGCGCCGCCAGGCGGGCCAGCAGCGCCGGCGACAGGCTGGCCGGGGTTATATCACCGACCTCGCCCGACAGATCGCGCACCCGCCCCGCCGCGTCGAGGAGGCCCGGTTTTTCCGATCCCGCCGGCCCAAATCGTAAAAGTTTCATTGTCTTCCCATCATCAATAGGTGCAGCGGCCGCCCGAGGTGTCGAACACCGCGCCGGTCGAAAAACTGCAATCGGGCGAGCACAGCCAGGCGATCATATGGGCGTTTTCTTCGACCGTGCCAAAGCGGCCCATCGGTATTTTCGACAGCATGTACTGGATATGCTCTTCGCTCATCTGGCTGAAAATATCGGTTTTGACCGTCGCCGGCGTAATGCAGTTCACCAGCACCCCCGAGCGCGCCAGTTCCTTGCCCAGCGATTTGGTCAGCGCGATCACCCCGGCCTTGGCGGCGCTATAGGCCGAGGCGTTGGGGTTGCCCTCCTTGCCAGCGACCGAGGCGACATTGACGATCCGCCCCGCCGCTTGCGCCTTCATCACCGGCGCCACTGCCCGGCAGCACAAAAACACGCTGATCAGATCGGTCTCGATGACATGGCGCCAGTCATCGACCGGATAATCCCACAACGTCATGGTCGGCCCGGCAATGCCGGCGTTATTGACCAGAATATCGATCCGGCCGAAGGCCTCAAGCACCTCGGCCGCCGCCGCTTCCACCGCGCCGGCATCGGTTAGATCAAGGGCGCTCGCCATCACCGTCCCCTCTTGGGAAAGAGCGGCGCGGGTCTGCTCGCTGGCCTCCCCGTCCTTGTCCCAGATCACCACCGTCGCCCCACCGGCCAGCAGGCGGCGCGCCGTCGCCCGGCCGATGCCCAGCGCCGCGCCGGTCACGATCGCCACCCGGCCGTCCAGATCATAATGGTTCATGGCGCGCCGTCTCCCTCATAGGGCCGCTGCAAGCGGACCGCCTCGCGGTTGAGCCGCAGGCCCCAACCCGGCGCATCGGCGGGCCGCACCAGGCCGTCCCTGGGCAGGGGCTCGTCGATGAACAGATTGCCGAACACCGGCCAGATCTCATCGGAGCCGGGGCTGGTGTTGATATATTCGACAAAGGGCGAATGGGGCTGGGAAATGACGAAATGATAGCTGTAGGGACCGCTGCCATGGGGCACCACCGCAATGTCATAGGCCGCCGCCATCGCCGAGACCCGCAACAGCTTGGTTAGCCCGCCCAGCCACATGACATCGGGCTGGATGATGTCGACACAGCGATCGGCGATCAGCTGGCGAAAACCGTAGCGGGAATATTCATGCTCGCCGGTGGTCCAGCGCACCGCGGGCATGGCCTGTTTCAGGCGGCGATAGCCGTCGTTGTCGTCAGGCGCCAGCACTTCCTCAATCCAGTAGAGGCCCAGCGGTTCCACCGCCTTGGCCAGATCGATCGCATAGGGCACATCCAGCGCCATGTAGCAATCGACCATCAGGGGATAGTCGGGGCCGACCGCCTCGCGGTGGCCGCGCAGAAACTCGACATTGGCGCGCAGCCCCGCCGGGCCGTCGGCCGGGCCGTGGGGCAACGGCACCTTGGCGCCGAAAAACCCCAACGCCTGGGCGGCATCGGCGCGGCTACCGGTCTGATAAACCGCAATAGCCTCGCGGGTAGCGCCACCGATCAGCTTGTAGACCGGCTCGTCGCGCAGCAGGCCGAGCAGGTCCCACAGCGCCAGATCGACCACGCTAAGGGCGGCCAGGGCCAGCCCCTTGCGCCCATAGGGCAGGCTGGCGCGAAACATCTGGTCCCAGATGCGGGCGATATCACGCGGGTCGGCACCGAGCAGGAAGCGGCGAAAATGACGCTCGACCAAAAAACAGGCCGCCGCCCCCCCCAGGCCGGTGGCCACGCCAACCAGGCCGCCGGCGGTTTCGATCTCGACCACCACACTGCCCAGCACACCGATGCCCCAACTGGTGCGCGACTGTTTGTATTCGGGATATTTCGACATCGGGTTGGCGATCAGCGTATCGACCAGCCAATGGCCCGCCGGCCGATCATGATATTCGCCGCCCTCTCCCTTGCCCTCCAGGACATAGGCGCGAATGTCGACAATTTCGCAACTTTTCATGGTCTTTTGGCCCTCACAGATAGGCCCGCGCCAAATCGCGCAAGCGGACGGTCTCGGTCAGGACATCGTCGTAAAGGGTGTTCATATAGGCCTGATGGACATTTTCGAGCGCCAGCCAGCCGTCATAGCCAACCGCGCGCAGGGTGGAAAACAGCGCCGGAAAATTGATCGTGCCCTGGTCGAACTTGGCCTGCAACACCCCTGGCCGGGCCTGACGCAAATGGACATGGGCGGCGAAGGGAGCCAGCGGGTCGATCTCTTCCTGGCGATAGCCCAGACAGATGAAATGAGAATAATCGAGGGTCAGCCGCAGGCCGGGAACCTGGTTGAGAAGTTCGAGCACCAGAGCCGGCGATTCAAAACACGACTGAACATGGGCCTCGATGGTCAGGGTCACCCCGGCTTTTTCGGCCAGCGGCAGAAAATCACCCAGCGCCCGGGCCGCCTGGTCAATCGCCTGAGCCGTGCTCTGGCCGGGGTTGACGATGCCAGGCAGAATAAAAACCGTGGGAATTTCAGCGGCCTGACAGAAGGCCATGACAGCGCCGAAATCAACTAGATTCTGCTGATGATTTTTCGGCGCGGCGATATTGCGCTGCGACAGGCTGTCGCCGAAGCGGTAATAGAAACAGGGGATGCTCAGGCCGAGAGCGCGGACCTGGTGGGCCACCTCGGCCGGGGTTTCCAACAGCGCGCGCCGGTCGAGTGCGGCGCGATAATCGATGCCGACATCCAGCGCCCCGACCCCCAGGGCGCGGGCGATGCCGGCGGCCTCGTCAAGGGTGCAGGCCGGGAAAGACCAGGATGTGCAACTCAGTTTCATGCCTGTCGGTGATAGGCGGTGCGCACATTCTCCAGATGGCGCTCCATCGCCGCCGCCGCCGCATCCGGATCATGCGCCACCAGGGCCTTGAGAATGGCCTGGTGGTCCTTCAGGCTCTGGCGCGTCACCCCCGGCAGATAGCCGGTGATCTCGCGGCTGGCCCGGCCCAGCACATGCAGGCTGGTCGACACCCGCTGCAGAAAGGAATTATTCGCCGCCTCGAAAATCGTGCGGTGGAATTCAACGTCCGATTCAATGAATTTTTCAGGGTCATCGAGCACTTCCTCGTCCAGTTTCACCCGCGCCTGTAAACTCTCCAGTTGCTCGTCGGTAATGCGCGCGGCGGCCAGCCGGGCGATCCCGGCCTCGATCAGCAGGCGGGCCTCGAACAGGGCCTCCAGATTATGTTCGTCCAGACTGATGAAAAAATGGATCGGGCCGAGCAGCGCCTCGGGCTCCAGCGAGGACACATAAATCCCCCCGCCCTGGCGGATATTGACCACCCCGAGCAGCGACAGCGCCCGCAGCGCCTCGCGCAGGCTGGGCCGGCTGACATCAAGAATGGTGGAAAGCTCGCGCTCGGGCGGCAGCTTCTGGCCCGGTTTCAGATTACCCGACTGAATGAGCCCCAAAAGCTGCTGGGCGACCTGCTCGGACACCGGCTGGCGTTTGATGGGCGCGATCCCCGCATTCTGAATTTTGTCCATGTCAAACCCCGTCTTTTCCTACTCGGCCGCCACGCCCGTTCCAGCCCCTTTATTGGTAAGACCAATTTTATCCCCTGTCAAGACAAGCCCTGCCCGGCGGTCAGGGCGCGGCGCAGCGCGGCGGCGGTATCGGCCAGCGCCTGGTTGGCCACATCCAGGTCCCTTGTCATAAGGGTAAAGCCGTGGATAACGCCAGAATATTCGACATGTTCGCAGGCGACGCCGGCCGCCGCCAGCCGATCTCGCAGCAGGCGGGTTTCGTCGCGCAGCGGGTCGAGCCCGGCGGCGATCAGAAACAGTGGCGGCAGGCCGGCGAGCTCGGCGGCAACCAGATTGACCCGCGGATCCTGGCGCTGGGCCTCATTGCCGAGATAGAGGGAGAGGAAAAAGTCCATCGCCTCATCGCCCAAACCATAGTCGCCACCGCCGAACAGACGGCGCGATTCACTGGCCATGCCGCAAGTGTAAACCCCATAGAGCAACACCCCATAACGCAGCCAGGCCTCACCCCGATCGCGCAGCGCCAGCGCGGTCGCCAGGGCGAGATTGGCCCCGGCCGACGCGCCGCCCACCGCCAGCCGGTCGCCATCCAGCCCCCAGTCGGCCGCCCGCTCGCGCAAAAACCGGCAGGCGGCGAGGCAATCTTCCACGGGGCCGGGAAATTTGTTCTCCGGCGCCAGCCCATAGGCCACCGAGACCACCCGCACCCCGGCCCGGCGCGCCAGTAATCGCAGCCAGCGGTCTTCCGAATCCAAACCGCCAACAATCCAGCCACCGCCGTGAAAATAAATCAGGCCGGGCAACACCGCCGCGCGCGGGTCCGGGTCATAGAGCCGCGCCGCCAGCGGCCCATCCCGGCCCGCCACCGGGCGGTCCTCGACCCGGGGCAGCGGCGGCGGATCCTCGTTCCAGCGGGCAACATCTTCGTCGAAGCGCCGGCGGATGGCCGCCACGTCGCCCGCATCCATCGGCGGGCGGGCGGCGATGCGCGCGCGCATCGCCTCCAGAAGCGGCTTCATCTGGGGGGCGATGGCGGGCCGGAAGGTAGTGGCGGGCTCAGGGAAGTGCGGCACTGTTCGGCCTCCCGGTTTTCCTGTTTTAATTGCGATAGGTGACGGTGAACAGCCAGCGTCTCGGGGTGCTGGGGAATTTGACGCTGGAGATGAAGCCACCGGCGATATCGAAGGTATGAGCGGCGAAAACGTGATCGCTCAGATTGGTGCCGCTGAACTTGAACTCCCAGCGTTCGTCTTCGGTGATATAGGCGATCTGGGCGTTGTAAAGCTCATAGGCCGGCACCCTGCCGGCGGTTTCATTATTGGTGCCGTTGAAATAGCTGCCGCTGTGACTGACATCGCCGCCAATCCGGATCGTTCCGGCGGCATTGCCCAACGCCAGGCTGTAGATCGCCCCCAGGCGCCATTGCAGCGACGGTGTGTTCTTGAGCACCAGGGGCGAATCCTTGATATTATCGTCCATCGTGCCCAGAGTGCCGCTGATCTCCAGGCCGTCGATCGGCACCGCCGTCAGCTCCGCCTCGACCCCCTTGACCGTCGCCCCGACATTGGTGGTGGTGATGGTCCCGTCATTACGGGTGACCGCCAGTTGCAGGTTGTTGTAATCGGTATAGAAGTAATCAATATTAAAGCGCAGCCGCCTGTTGAACCATTCGGTCTTGGCCCCGCCCTCGACGGTGGTCACCGTCTCGGGCCCGAAGCTGCCGCTCAGGATCGAGGCGACGTCGCGCGCGCTGCCATTAAAGCCGCCGCTGCGAAACGCGGTGCCGGCGGTGACGTAAAGCATCACCGCATCGCTCAGCTTGTAGTCCCCCGCGGCGTGCCAGTTGACCTTGTTGGCCGTAATGCTGTCGGCAAAGCGAAAGTCGACATTGGGGGTGCCGTCGGCCAGATTCTGGGTCGCCACCAATGATTTTTTCTCGTAGGAATAACGCAGGCCCCCGGTCAGCTTGAGCCGGTCGGTCACCGGAAGGGCCGCCTGGACATAGGCCGCGAAGGTGTCGGTGCCCTGATTGAAAAACTGGGTGGTCGGCGGTGCGAAAATACGCAGCGCCCAGCGGAAATTATTCTTCTCATGCAGATAGAACAGCCCCGCCGTCCACTCCAGCGCCATGTTCGCCAGATGATCCGAGGTGGCGAACACCTCCTGGGAGAACTGCCATTCGTTGAGGTCCTGACGATCAACCTGGAAGCTTTCAACATCAGCGCGGCCGTCGACATCATTGGCGTTGCGATAACGCAATCCGCGATAGGCGGTGATCGAGGTAATGTCAATCGACGCCAGATTCGCGTTTATCGTCGCCGACACTCCCCAGGGCTCCACCTGGTTGACAAACCGCGTGCCGGGCGAACTTTCAAATGTGAAAATATTATTGTCCGGATTAATGCGGAAGTTCGAGCCCTGGGTCGGCTTGCTGTGATCGGCCATGTAATCACCGCGCAGGATCACCTGGACATTGTCGCTGGCCTGGAACAACAGCGACGCCCGCCCGGCATTGATATTGTTGTCCATAAAGCTTTCGCCGGTGGTCAAGTCGGTCTGGAACCCGTCGTTGGTGCGTGACAAAAAGGTTACCCGCAGGGCGAGCTTGTCTTCAATAATCGGCGCGCTCACCGCAAAGCGCCCGTTGATCTGGTCCTGGGTGCCATAGGCCAGCGAGGCGGCCACCTCGTTGCTATCCAGCGAGGGCAGCTTGGTGATCACCCGCAGCGCCCCGACGCTGGCGTTGCGCCCGAACAAGGTGCCCTGTGGCCCGCGCAAAAACTCCACCCGCTCGACATCGAACAGATCGATCAGCGCCCCGGTGACCCGCGCGATATAAACCCCGTCGAAATAGATCCCGATCGGAGTGTCAAAGGAGAACACCTGGTTGTCCACCCCTACGCCGCGCAGAAAAATCTTCGGCGTCGTGGTCCCGCTTAGCGCCTGCTCCAGATAAAGATTGGGCACCAGATTGCGGATGTCCTCCAGATTGATGATCTGCTTGGCGTCCAGGTCCGCCCCTGAAATCGCGGTCACCGCAATCGGCACCTCCTGAAGCCGCTCGGCGCGCTTTTGCGCCGTCACCACGATTTCCTCCAGCACCGCCGTGCCGCTCCCGGCCGCAAAAGCCGACCCCGACGCCGCCATAACCGCCGCCGCCAGCAAACCCGTTGTTCCCAGAAAAGAATTCCGCCGTCCCATCATTTCCGCCTCCCGTTGCGTCATGCCCCATGAAAGGGGCTTTAGATTATAAAATGGCAAGATAAATAATTGGTAAGGCCAATAAAGGGGGTTTGTCAAGTCTTCTCGGCGACGCTTGACGGCAAGGGGTTTTGTCGCCATAAAAGGAAATTGGTCAGACCAACTAATATTCTTGTGGCCAGATCCACCACTTTTGTGACCAGGCAAGGGGCTTCATGCAAAGCACAGCAGAAAAACTTTCGGTCGGGATTAAAACCGGCTGGGCGATCGGCGAACTCGGGATTGCCACCTATGTCGGCATCACCATGATCTATCTGATGTTTTTCCTCACCGAAGGGCTTGGCATTTCGCCCTTCTGGGCGGGAATAGCGCTGTTGATTCCGCGGTTGTGGGATGTGGTGACCGATCCGGTCATGGGCGCGATTTCCGATCGCACCCACAGCCGCATGGGCCGGCGCCGGCCCTATTTGCTGGTCGGCGGGACGTTGTTCGGCATCGCCTTTTTTCTGATTTTCGCCGCTCCGCCCGAGGCCAGCGAGATGACCAAGGTGGTCTATGTCACCGCCGCCTATCTGCTCACCAGCACCGCCTATACGATTTACGAGGTGCCTTACGGCGCGATGGCCGCCGAAATGACCGCCGACTATCGCGAACGCACGGTGCTGACCGGCTATAAAATGATGGCCGCGCGCATCGGCATTGTCCTGGCGGTAACCGCCGGCCCCTATATTTACGCTTCCCAGCAGACCCTGGCCGACGGCTTCAGGCTGCTGGGCGGGATATTTGGCGCCTTCATGGTTATCACCGCCCTGATTTCCTTTTTCAGCACCGCGCGCGCTCCCCGGATAGCCCGCGCGGTCCATGCCTTCAGCCTGAAGGACGAGTTCCGGGCGATTGTCCGCAACCGGCCCTTCGCCATTCTGTTCATGGTTTTCCTGCTCCAGAACATCGCCATCGGCGCCAGCGCCACCACCCTGGTCTATTATCTGACCGTGGTCATGAAGGCGAGTTAGGCCGTCGCCGGCCAGCTTTTCTCCGTTGGCGCGATAACCGCGACGCTAGCGACCCCCGCCTGGGTCTGGCTGACCCGCAATACTGAAAAGAAAACCGCCTATTTCGCCGGCCTCATCATCGCCGCCGCCATGGCCCTGCCGGCGCTGTTCCTGCCCCCCAATCTTTATTATCTGCTGTTCGCCATCCTGTTTTTCGCCGGCATTGGCGATGCCGCCAACCAGCTTTTCTCGCTGTCGATGGTGACCGACACCGTCGAGGTCGGCGAATTGGACACCGGCATGCGGCGCGAAGGCGCAATTTTCGGGGCCTGGGCGTTCTGCCTCAAGCTGGGCATGGCGCTGGGCGCCTTTCTGGTTAGTATCGGCCTCGACCTGGCGGGATATACCGCCGGCAGCAACGCAGCAGTGGACCAGAGCGAGCGTGTCATCCTGACCATCCGGGTGCTTTATTCCCTGCTGCCCTTTGTGCTGTGGCTGCTGGCGATCCTCATGCTGCGAGCCTATGACCTCGATGAAAAGCGCTTCAACGCCGTCAAATCGGCGATCAAATCATCCTGAGCGCCACCGGGGCAGCAGGTCGAAATACCATAAAAGACAGACAAGTTTTTTCAGGCGATCGCGCCCCGTTCAGACCATCATTTGTTCGAGCAATTGACGGTATTCGGCGATCAGCCTGGCGGGCTCGATATCCAGATGGACCGGCGCATTGGCGGCGCTCACTTTGAGCGTTGTCTCCAGAGCGCGCCCCGGGGCTGAATAAAGCAGCCCGGCCGGAATCCGGCCTTCCGCCCTGAGCCCGGTGCAGCGGGACACCACACCCATGCGGTCCGAGGGATTATGGTCATCGTCATCATCGAGGTTGCAGAGCGCGGCGCTCCACGCCGGATAAGTATCGTTGTAGGTCACGCAAGGCGACATGACCTCAAGGAACGCAAAACCGCGTTTTTCCCGCGCGTGGGTCAACGCCAACACCATCAATTTTTCCAGATGGTCCGGCCAGCCGCTAAAGCCGCGGGCGATGAAGGTGGTCCCCGGCACGGCCAGCCCCAGGAGCGCCGCATCCAAGGGCTGCCCACCACCCTCTGGGTCGGTGGCCGGTGAATTCTGCCCCTTGGTCAGGCCGTAGGTGCCGTTGTTCATGACGATGTAAACCAGCCCCGGGTTGCGCTTGAAGCTATGCACCAAATGCCCCATGCCGATGGCGTAACCGTCGCCATCGCCGCCGGCGGCAATCACCAGAAGATCGGGATTTGCAATAGCCATGCCCGTGGCGGCGGACAGTACCCTGCCGTGCAAGGCATGGTAGCCGTAGGTGCCAATGTTGTTCTGAATGGTCCCGGAGCAGCCGATCCCGGCCAGAATTGCTACCTTGTGAGCATCGACATCCAGGTTTACAAGCGCCTGCCTCAGCGCCGCCTCAACACCGAAATGCCCGCAACCGGCGCACCAGATGGGCTCGCTCGGTATGTAGATTTTGGTCACTGGGCGCCCTCCCCGTCCAATACCGCACGATAAAGCCCCGACGGCCGGAACGGCGTGCCGTCGTATCGGCGCAGGTGGCGCATTTTCTCAAACGGCGCGCCGGCGCCGGCCAAAAGGCGGGCCAGTTGACCCTCGGCGTTGTGCTCAATCACATAGACGCGGTCATGCTCGCGCACGAAATCCACCGTTTCATCGAGAACCGGCCACAATGTGCGCGGTTGTAGGCAGGCCACGGCGCAGCCCCGCCCGGCCAGACGCCTCGCCGCCTCGGCCATGACCCCGGCCGCCATGCCCACGCCCAAAAGACCGACCTTCGATTTGGCGTCGCCCCAGCGCCTGGCCGGGGGCAGAAGATCAAGTGCCTTGCCGATTTTCCGCGCGCGCTTGTCCACCATCTTCTTTCGATTCCCCGGCGCGGTGCTAACCTGCCCAAACTCGTTGCGCTCGTTGCCGGTAATCAGGTTCATGCCGCCCGGTGTGCCGGGAGGAGCCCACGGCGACACGCCATCCTCGGTGAACAGGTAGCGCCTGTATTCCTCAAGAGCGGCGACCTCCCCGGCGTTCAGCCTTTTGCCTTTGTCGATTTTGATGCCGTCGAGATCAAAGGGTTCGGTGGTTGCCAAATCCTGGGCGACCGACTGGTCGAGGGCCAAAATGACCAGGCATTGAAGCCGCTGCGATAAATTATTGGCCGTGACCGCCAGTTCGAAACAATCGTCCGGGTTGCCGGGCGCCAGGACAATCCGGGGATAATCCCCGGTGCCCCCGTGGGCCAGCATGGCGATATCGCCCTGCTCCGGCTTTGTCGGCATGCCGGTGGATGGCCCGGCGCGCTGGCAATCGACAATGACAAGCGGTATCTCGGCCGAGCCAAGGTGGCTGATGCCTTCCTGCATCAAGGCCATGCCCGGCCCCGAGCTTGCGGTCATGGCGCGCACCCCGGTCATGGCGGCACCGATCGCCATGTTGATGGCCGCGAGTTCATCTTCCACCTGAAGAACGACGCCACCGAACTGCGGCAGGCGCGGTGCCAGCCAATCCATGATGTCGGTGGCCGGGGTAATGGGATAACCGGCGAAGAAGAGCCCGCCCGAGACCAGGAATCCGAAAGCCATGGCCTCGTTGCCGCTGACCAGGATTCTCTCCTGGCGCTTTGCCCTGTCCAGTTGCCAAAATCCATGTCTCTCCGGGCAATCGAACTCTTCGGCAAACTTGAACCCCATGTTTAGCGCCAGAAGGTTGGCGTCCACCATCTTTCGGTTTTTCCCGAAGCGTTCCTCAAGGCAGGCGACCGCTTCCTTGTCGGGAAGACCGAGAACCCGGGTCAACAGACCGAAGCTGAAGCTGTTCTTGAACAAATCGCGGCGCAAATCCCGCACGGCGAAGCGGCCAAAGGGCACCTCGAGCACCTGCGCGCCCTCCGGCAGATGCTGCCGGGGCACCGGTCCCGACGAGCCGTCGAATATGACAACGCCTTGCGCACATAGCTGGTGACCCGCGATTTCCACGGCTTGTGCGTCAAAGGCCACGAGCACGTCCAACTGGTCGCCGAGGCAGCCCCGCCTCTCGATCCCGGCGCGGAGCATGGCCGCAGCATGGCCGCCCTTGATCCGCGAGGCCACGTTGCGGCTGGTGAACAGGTGAAGACCGCGGTGCGCCAGAAGACGGCCCAAAAGGGTGATGACCGTAAGCGATCCGTCGCCGCCCTGGCCGGCCACCAGAATATTCAGGTCCGATAATTTAGCCGACGCCGCCCGCATCAGGGTTTTTCCTTGCATGGTTCGGTTTCGGCTTCCGCGGCGGCTGGCGCGCCGGGGCCCTTGGTGTAAAAGGTCTTGGGGTCGACATAGCCCATGGCTTCCCGTTCCGCCAGGCTGGGCATCTGGATCGGAAAGGGCCGGTTTTTCTTCTTGTCCGCCGCCAGCCTGTTCATCAGGAACGCGCCGCGCGGCTCGTCTTCGAGCGGCCGGGTCTCCAGCCAACCATCGTCCACGGCAGCCTGAAACGCCCGGTGCCCGGCCTTTGTGCGCACCAGCGCATAGGTCCAGCCGTCGAGGCCAATGCCGCCGGCGGCGATATCCGCATATTCCGCGCCATAGTCGAGGCAATAGAGACAGGCGGGCCGCGCAAATTCGCGGTATTTCCTGAGCGATGCCGTGCGCACCTCGCCGTCGTCAAGGCGCACCACCACCTTGCCCTTGATGTTGATATTGGCGATCCGCTCGCGCGGCACGTCGATCATTTCCGCCAGCTTGTCGATGCTCTCATGGGTAAAGGCCTCGGAACAGAACAAGCCGATGACCAGGGATATGTTTTCCCGGTACCAGCTGGCCATCCCAAGCCTGATGCCCGAATGCTGTTGCAGGCGCATGCCCGTGACCTGACAGGGCACGCCAACCAGGGCCAGGGGGCGCACGTCGCGGCGCATGGCCTCCAGGAGAGCCAGGGTGTTGGGCGAATAGGTGTAGCGCGAGGCGGCGCAGGACAAAACTTCCGAACGGGTCAGGGCAAGCTTGTGACGCCCGATCTGGTTGTTGTCGGGCATGACATCGCCCAGCACCGCACCCTTCAAGGCGCCGTTTTCAAGACCATGAAGAAGCAGGGCCGAGACCATCCCGCCGTCCTGCCCCTTGGCCAAAAGTTCCGGATCGGTGGCGCGAACGTAAAATCCGTAGCCGTATTTTCCGTAACCATCGTCTTTTGCAGACTCGAGAAAACCGACCAAATTCGGCATGTCCTTATCCATGGGGTGCAGAACGGGGCAGACTTCGGCGCACAGAACACAGTGCACGCAGGCACTGCTTCGCCTGTCCACGGGGCGCTCGTCGTCGTAGTCGAACACGTCTACCGGACATATGGTCACGCAAGAGGCGCAGCCGACGCATTTGCCCGCCTCGACAACCTCCCTCATGAGAAAATCAGCCGCCCGAAACCCGCCCTTGTTTATTTCAGCGCGCCAGGCATAGGCCCATTCATGGGAATCCGCGATTTCCACCAACCGATGGTAGTGTTCGCGCACTTTTTCGCTTCGGCCGTTGGCCCGCGGGATTGGCAATTTCATCATTTTTCGTTCCGTAACCTTGGCCCCGGCATCATCTCACCCCGACCCCGCACGAGGGCAGCTCTTTTGCGCGCCTCAGCCAGCGCTGCGCCAGTCGTCGAACAACATCCTGACCTGTTCGCGGGTCAGTGCCGCCATGTCTTCCAGGGTTGCAATGTCGCCCCTGGCGAAGCCGAAATAATTGTAGTCGAAAATGGAATAAATAATCATTGCGGCCTTGCGCAGATTGATGTTCCTGCTGAACTGGCCACGCTTCCGAAAATGCCGCAACAGTTTTTCGATGGCATCGCTCAATTGTTGCTTCGCCCAACTCACCAGACTATTTTGAATATCACCTTTGATATCCCAGGTTTCGACCATGGAATGCATGACCAGGTTGCGGTCATGGCGGACCAGTTGCAGCCCCAGTGGCGGCTCCAGAAGCGCGACAACGGCGTCGGCAAGATCCCCTGGTGGATTGACGAGGACCGCATTTACGCTCTTCATCATCTCTTCCAGATCCCGCCGCAGTAGTTCCATGACCAGCCGGTCCTTGGTGCCAAAATATTTATAGACCGTGGCAACGCCGACCTCCGCCTTTTCAGCGATCGCCTCCATAGTCATCTTGTCATAGCCCACCGCCAGCAAAAGCTCGCGCACGGCCCGGTACACGGCGGCACGCTTTTTTTCCTTATTGCGCTCCCGCAGCGTGATTTTCGCACCTGCCTGTTGTTCCACTTTTTCTTCCCTTTACTCGCGATCAAACTAATCGGCACCGCCGGCCCCCACCATGATATTCCCTTCAGTGCCACGTCAGTGAACCTCCTTGTGCCCGTTTGCACTGTCGCCGGCGTGATGGCCGACGGGGCATTCGTGCGATGCCATTCTGGCTATTTCGATAGATATATTATATATACCTCTTAAAATAAAGTGATAACCACTTTTTCTATTGTTTTTATTCGCCCGGCCCCCATACGTCCCCGGAGAGCCCATACGTCCCCGGAGAGGAGGGGCCGGCGGCACAGCCATTCATGGCACAGCCATCCATCTACAAGAAAGGAGGCCCAAGCGTGCCTTGTTCTGAAGTCAAAGAAACAATCGCCGCCGTTGAGACGGTCTGGAAATTCCTTGGCTGGCGGGTGAGACCGTTACCAACCACGACGGCCATTTTCATCTTGATCAGACAGCGCTTTATTTTTTCGGTCCAGGGTGGACCTGTCACCGATTTGTTCTGCTCCGTTAAGAGCATATTCTGCCACAAAGGAGATCTTGATATTGCTTTTCACAAAGCAATTGACAATAATATAACCATGCGTGGCTGTTTTATATGATCCAGGAAATGCATTCTGCTGAGTTTTGAGTTGATATGAAAGCGGCAAATTCTTTATCAACGGCAGTATGCCCGAGCACCCCATAAATAATTGGAGCCAACCTGCCGCGGCGGTTCATGTTTTTCAATTCTGGAGCCATGGCGGAAACAGGAGACGGTGATGAAGTTTGGCGTATTGTTCCGGATACAGGATCCGCCCAACGGGGCACATATCGGTCAACGTATGCGCGAGACGATTCACGCGTCACAGGTCGCGGAAGAGGCCGGGTTTGACGGTGTATTCCTGCCGGAACACCACATGAGGGATGACTGCTATCTTCCCAGTCCGTTCCCCTTGATGGGTGCAATAGCAGCGGTAACCGAGCGCGTTGATATCGGCACCACCGTTCACCTGTTGCCGTTTTACAATCCGATCCAGACCGCAGAGGCGACCGCGGTCATTGACCGGATCTCGGGAGGCCGGGTGCGGTTAGGGGTGGGGATCGGCAATTTCGCCCCCGAATTTGATCTGATGGGCATCAAGAAAGGAAAACAAGCCGGCCGCTTCGCCGAAGCCATTGATCTGCTCAAGAAGGCGTGGACTGGCGAGGCGTTCGACTTCCAGGGAGAATTCTACAAGGCCAAGGGCAAAGTCACGCCCAGCCCCGTTGGCGCCCAATTATGGATCGGCGCCATGTCTGACGTTGGCGTGCGGCGGGCGGCGCGCTACGACAGTTCCTGGGTCACTGACCCGTTGCACAACATTGCGGTGATCAAACACTGGGCAAAGACATACCGCGAGGCCGCACATGAGTTTGGCACCGGCAATGACGCCTCGGTGGTGCTGCTACGCGACGGCTGGGTAGCAGACTCCATGGAGGAGGTGGAAAAAAAATGGTGGCCGGTCGTGCGCGCCGATCACTGGATGTATTTCCAAGCGATTCCGAGGTTCATTGCGGAACTCGAGCCAACCCTTTCAGAAGTTGAAAGCGAAGAAAACTTCATTTTCTCACGGCACCGGGTCGATCGCTTCGTGGTCGGTTCGCCCGATGAATGCATTGCGGCAATCGAAAAAATGCGGGATGAACTCGGCATGGATTATTTGATCCTGTCTTTCCGCTTTGCCAATGGTCCGGGGCACGAAGATCATCTAGAGTGCATCCGTCGCTTCGGCAAGGAAGTGATCCCGGCTTTTCGTTGAGGACGTCGGTAAGTAGACAAATGCTCATGGGGTATTATGGCAAACCAGAGAAATCTTAATTCAGCGCGCAAGGCGGATGGAGTGCAGGCGCGTAAGAGTCAGGCAACCCAACGCGCCATTCTCGACTGTACAATCCGCTGCTTGATGAAATACGGTTATCACGATACGACCTATATCAAGATATCGGTGGAATCGGGCTTTTCGCGCGGCGCCATGCGCCATCATTTTCCTTCCCGCAGCGATATCATGAAGGCGACAATCGAGTATCTCCATGAAAAGAGATTGAGCGCCTTTCGCAAGGCCGCAGCAAACACGCGAACAGATCAGAACCGCACGGCGCAAAGCATTGATGCCCTGTGGCGGCATGTCAACCATCCCATGTTCATGGTGTTTATTGATCTGGCGTTGGCGGCGCGCCGGGACAAGAAACTGGAAGCCATACTTAGACCCGCCCAGGATACGTTCAGAAGGGAATGCTATTACGCCGCTCTTGAGCTATTCCCGGAATGGCTCAACCGGCGGGAAGAGCTGCGCACGGCAATCGACCTGTCGCTCTACATGATGGAAGGGATGGTTCTGGATAATCTTTCCTCGGATGGGGAAACCGCCAGACGACTGCTTGGCCTTCTGACGCAGGAACTAGACGGACTTCTTGGCGGCGGGAATATGTCGGATAAGGAAAACACCTCAGAAGCGGGATGATCCGGCCGCGACTGACAACAGACCCCCGCATTCAAATAACAACCGTCAAACGGATTGACCCCTAGCTGAGGCATGGTGATGAACATGGATCTGATAGAAGTCACGACGCTTGGGGACCTTTTGCTGCGGGGCGCAGACAAGTGGCCGGACAGGGAAGCACTGGTATTCCCGGACGAACGTCTCACCTACGCCGCGCTTGCGGGACGCGCCCAAACACAGGCCCGCGCGCTTCAGGGCCTGGGGGTTCAGCTCGGCGATCATGTCGGCATCCTGGCGCCCAATCTGGTCGAATTGGTGGTGCTGTTGTTTGCAATCGCACTATCCGGCGGCGTGGCGGTTCTGATCAATGCGCGATACAAGACCGCGGAACTGGCCTATGTGATCGAGAATGCGGACCTGAAGCTTCTGTTTACGACAAACCATATTGCTGATTATGTGGATTTTGTCGGTCTGTTGTATCAAGCCCTGCCCGGACTGAAGAACGCCGATGATCCGCTGGCGCTCGGGCTGGAATCCGCGCCGCTACTGCAAAGCGTCATCATGATGGAAGAAACCGAGCAGCCGGGGCTTGTTTCATTCAGCCGCTTCAGCGAATTCTCTGGAAAGATCGACCCCGAACAAGCGTGGGCGCGGCGGGCGCAGGTCATGCTCAGCGAGCCCTGCATCATGATGTACACATCGGGGACAACGGCCCAACCCAAAGGATGCCGCCTGAGCCATGAAGCGATTGTCCGAAACGCCCAGGGGATGAGCCATCGCTTTCGCATCACGGAGGACGACCGCCAGTGGGATCCCCTGCCAATGTTTCATATGGGCGCTATTCTACCGCTCCTGGCCACCATCTGGGCCGGTGGCAGCTACATCACGGACACGCATTTCGAGGCTGAGACCGCCCTGCGCATGATAGACGCCGAGAGGCCGACAATGCTCTTCATCGCCTTTCCAACCATCATGTCGGCGCTGGTGGAGCACCCGGACTTTAACCTTGAGATGATGGCCAATGTACGCCTCGTCAATAATGTCGCGCCGCCCCGTCAGCTCCTGGAAAACATGAAAATCATTCCCGGCGCCGTGCATGTCAGCGCCTATGGCCTGACGGAGGCCTGCGGCGTGTCGTGCAATGGCGGCGTCGACGAGGATAATGACACGCGGGCCAACACCTCAGGTAAGCCATACGAAGGCCTGCGGATCCGGATTATCGATGTTGAGACCGGAAAAGAGGCGCCGCGGGGCGCGCCGGGAGAAATCACGATCAAAGGCTTTTCGCTCTTTGAAGGATATTACAAATCACCGGAAAAAACGGCCGAGGCGCTCGATGAAGACGGCTGGCTGCATACTGGGGATATGGGCGCCGCCGATAAAGAAGGGCGCATTTCCTACCGCGGCCGTCTCAAGGATATGCTCAAGGTCGGTGGCGAGAATGTCGCCGCTGTCGAGATTGAATCGTTTATATGCGGCCATCCCGCCGTGGAGTTGGTCCAGGTGGTGGGCGTGCCGGATCCAAAGCTACAGGAGGTGGCCGCCGCGTTCGTTCAACTCAAAGCGGGAGCAACCTGCACGGAACAGGAAATTATCGACTTTTGCCATGGGAAGATCGCAAACTTCAAAGTCCCGCGTTATGTCCGGTTTATCCGGGAGTGGCCCATGTCAGCCACCAAGATTCAAAAATACAAGTTGCAGGAGATGATGCATGGCGAGCTTGCTCGAGAGGATAAAATCAGCCGGATCTAAGGAGGGATCACCCATCCATCCTGTTTGTACGATGCGGCAACGCCTGGCGTCCAAGGGGTCCGCCTGTTAAACCCCGGGCACCAAGTCAAGAAACGCGAATTGGCGCAATCAACACTGGGACATTGGAACCATGGCGAGACTCAACAAAGAAATTGTCTTGGCTTTTCTGGACGCATCGGAGCGAAATGACAGGGAAGCCATGAAAGAACTCTTGCATCCGCAGGTGCGGATCATAGAGGCGGATTCGCTCCCTTATGGGGGTGTCTTTGAAGGCGCGGAAGGGTTTATCGATCTCATAAGACGCGTGTTTAGCACCTGGCGGGATACCAGGCTGTCCGTGCAACAGGTTCTCGCTGATGGAGATCATGTCGTGATTTTGGCGCAGATGTCAGGGCGAGGCCAGGCTGCGGACAAGGCATTTTCGATGCCGATAGCGGAAGTCTGGCTCCTGGAAGATCGCAAGATCAAGGAGGTCCGCCCGTTTTATTTTGATACTAAATTACTCCACGACGCTCACTTCGGTCCGTAAAACAAAGGATATCACACTGAGCAAACCGCGGGATCGTCTGGATGCCCGAGGGGGTCGCCCTTTTCCTGAACGGTGTCAAAGCAATCAGGTTCATCAAGAAACAGCCTGATATCCCAGATATCGTCATTCTCTTCTTTACTGAAGTCACCCTGGAAAATCGTCGCACAGCCGGGGAAGAAGTACTCCTTCAAGACGATCTTGTCATCAATGAATAACTCCGGCTTGACTGGTGACAGCCCCACTTCCCGAACATCGGTGACCTTTTTAACGCAACCCTTCTTGTAATTATAGCTGGCGTCCTGAATGGCGGTTCGGCACTTTCTGCAAACGTAATATGCGCCGTTGATAGAATTCGAAATTACCAGGCCTTCGGATACTGGCATTTCTCCCACAGCTTCAGGAATGGTTTTCAGGTCGCTCGGCCGGCATTCCGCAGCAGCGAGCCTATTGTTTCGAATGGATTTCCTGAGAACGCTGGTCTTTTCGGCGTCAACCGCGCCCTGATCATCCAAACATACGCCATAGCGATCCCGCGCCCAATCGGATGTTACATAGCCATCCTCGATATCCCGCGCAACACATTCCGGATCTCTGTCCAGCGGATCGCCATACCCCGCCGCGCCGGTCCAGGACAATAAGAACACATCGCTCGCTTGTTGCACCACGCCGCCGGTCTTTGGCGAAATATGCGCGCATTCTCCGCCAAGCTCGTCCAGATGCGTCGGCATCCTTCCCTTCCGCCTCGCGGCATCCTTGACGCTGGCGCCCTTGACCAGCATGAAACCGGTTCTTGAAGTGGGGTCGCCCCCGAACAGACCGGGGCCGGGGATTATGGTATGCCCGCTGGTCGTGTGATGGGTCAGCGCCTCGGTGTCATTGAGGACATAGGCCAGTTCGGCGCTGTTCCCGCCCCGGTATTTTCCCGCGCCGCCCGAGTTGGCTATCTCGCGCCGCCACAGATAGACCAGGGGATAAAAAATTTCATTATCCTCGACATTGGGCATGGTGCTCTGGAGGTCCCAAGGCCAGCCGCCGGTGTTGACCCCATCTTTCCAGGAGAGGGCGCCGAGGGCGCCGCCTACCGGGTCGAGCAGGAAAGAGACATATTGATTGCCCCGCTGATCGATTCCTGAAATTGCATCAACCGGGTAGTTCAGCGCCCCCATGCAGCTCTGCACTTCCGTCCGCAGATTTTCATCGGTAGAGCAGTACAGCATCCGCGATATGACCAGGCCGGCCAACCCGATCGTCTGCAACAGGACCGTGGGCGGCGCGGAGATGACGCCGGCGGGATATGTCGCGCAGGTAAGCGTTCCTGGCGCCAGTTTAAACTCCATATGCCGGTAAGCACCTTCGATGACAAACATTTGATCGAACAGCATCTGGGCTGAAATCATCGAAGCAATCGCCCCTTTCCAGGCGATCGCCGTACAATTTATACCGCCGATCTGTGGGGCCGTGCCTTCATTGTCGAAGATCAGCTTATGGCCCTTTTTGGTCAGCCGCACCACATTGCGATAGACATTGCGATCGCCTTCCCGGGCCAGTTCTATCCATGATTCTTCAGACCACACGCCATCGGGTATTGTCTCCAACCTTTTCAGGAATGCGGTTTCCGAATTATCCTGGAGCTTTCTCATGACTCCCTTGACGACCGAGGGGCCGTATTTGTCGATGATATTCTGCATCCGTTCGCGCGCCACATTACACGCGGTAATCTGCGCTCTCAGATCGAGAGCCACCAGATCAGGCATGCGTGAGCGGCGAATATACTCTTCTTCAATATCCTTTCTCAGGACGCCCTGTTCGACAATCTTGATGGGCGGTATGCACCCCGCCTCCCAAAACACATCCTCTGATATCGGGTTGAAAGCGCCTGGTGTGGTGCCCCCCAGATCCCATTGATGCAGCGTATTCGCAAACCAGCAGAACAGCTCGCCCTCCCAGAACAGGGGGGCAAAGAGACAGACATCCGCCTGATGAATGGCGCCGACCCACGGATCGTTGGTCAGAAAAACATCGCCATCTTCAATGCCGGGGTTTGTCGAGCGGTGTTCAAGAGTCCATTTGACCGCGGATCCGCTTACCGATGAGAGATATTGCAGGAAGGGTCCGAAAAACACGAAATTGCCCTGCTCGTCCAGCAGGCAGGGGTTGAAATCATGCCCATATGCGGCAATCGGCGAGCCGGACACGCGCAAGAGCGTATTCCCCTGCTCCACATTGATATTCCACATGGCGTAGCGGATGACCTCGAAACTGATGGGGTCTAGGTCCTCCTCGGTTTTGTCATGCAACTTGAGGGAGGGATCGACAACCAGCGGATCGGACGGAATATATGGATAAGTCTTTCCATTCCAGTTGATTCCATCTTCAGATATCATCTGTCCCGCCCTTCCAGATCGATAATGAAATTTCCCAGCCCATCCATGCTTCCCGTTGCATAAGGGTGTATAACGATCGTCGTCTCGGGATATTCCACAATCGCCGGCCCGGGAACGACAGCACCGGCCGTCAGGTTGGGGCCGGCGTATATTGGAGTCTCTATCGGTTCGCCTTTATGTCGCCAGGTGACGTTTCTTCTGCCCGCGAGGGGGTCGGCCACGCTGATCGCCTGTTCCGGCATTTTGGGCTTCACCATCCTGCCAATGGCATTGACCTTGAACAGACCAATTTCAACGCCGGCGTCCCGGTACGCGGATCCCTTGCCATAAAAATTCTCATAAATCTCTTCGTAGCGAGCCAGAATCTGTTCCAGATCACTCTCATCCAACTGGCCAGGCGGCGCTGGCACCGTCAACTGATGGATTTGCATTTTATATTTGATTTCAAGAAAACGCTCGAAAACAATTTGATCATCGCCGACGCCATCTTCCTCAAGCTGAGCCTGGCCCTCGGCCTCCAGGGCTGCGAAGGTCTCATTTATGTGGCTGATATCAAATGGTTGAGAGAGCAGATCGCTCTTTTCATACACATGCAGGATATCGGCGCATAATGTTCCGAACGCCGACCAGGCCGCCGAAATTGTTCCCAGTGGAATCACAATACGTTTGATGCCCAACTCTCGCGCGAACTGGCAGGCATGAGTAGGGCCGGCCCCGCCATAGGCGATAATCACGAATTCCCGGGGATCCAGCCCACGCTGGATCGTCATCTGTCTGATCAGTTCGGCCATTTTTGCTTCGGCGATCCGCGCGCCGCCGGCCGCGACATCCAGAGCGGTCATGCCCAGCTTTTCCGCCAGCGGCATGAGGGCCTCAATCGACTTACTCTTGTCGAGGCGCATCTTGCCACCCAGGAAGTTATCGGGATTTAGGTAGCCCAGAGCAATATCGGCGTCAGTTATTGTCGGCTGCGCGCCTTTGCCATAACAGGCGGGGCCGGGATCGGCGCCAGCGCTCTCGGGGCCGACCTTCAAGGTGCTGCTGATCTCGTCGACCCACAGAATGGATCCGCCGCCACTGCCAATGGATTGGACATCGAGCTGCGGCATAGAAAAGACGTACTGATTGACGATAGTCTGGGAAGCCGTTAGGGGGCTTCCCTGGTAGATGATTCCGGTTTCAAAGCTTGTCCCGCCCATGTCAGCGATGATCGCGTTTTCACACCCTATGTGATTGGCCAGGAGGGCGCTTCCCGTCACCCCCGCGGCGGGTCCGGAACTGATCGTGAACAACGGTGTTTGCATGACTTCGCGAGAGGGCACCACCCCGCCTGTGACCTGCAACACAAGGATGGGCTTTTTAAAGCCCAGCAACGCCGCCCTTTTCTCGATCTTTTCGACATACTCCTTCATAACCGGGCCAATCAAGCAATTTACGGCGGTTCCGACGATCCGTTCGTACTCTCCTCTCTTGGCGATCAGCTCACTGGAACAACTCACGAAGACATCGGGAGCGATTCTTTGAACCATGCTTTTCAACATCAACTCATGCTGGGGATTGGATATGGACCACAAGAGACAAATGCCGATTGCCTCCACCCCCTCATTCACCAGGGCGCGGATCGCGTCTTCCGCCTCGGCTTCATTCAGATCGAGAAAAACGTCACCTTTCCAGTCCATTCTCTCACTGACTTCGTGAACAAGGCGCCGGGGCACCAGTGGAGCAGGCTTTTCGTGGCGGGATACATGAAGAAGCTTTTCAATCGGCAGCCCAACCGAGCGGCCCGCGGACTTCATGATAAACAGGTTGTCCTTATGCCCCCTGGTCGTCAGAAGCCCGGTTTTTGCGCCCTTCATCTGCAGGAGGGCGTTGGTGCCGACCGTGGTGCCGAGGAACAGGTGTTCGGTATTTTTCATCAGGGATTCGAGGTCAATGCCAATTCTCTCGGCGCAGGCCCCAAGGGCGGCAAACAAGCCGATCGAATAGTCCTCGGGGGTCGATGGCCGCTTGGCTATTGTTGTCTTGCCTGTCTCGTCTATTACGGCGCAATCGGTGAATGTCCCGCCTGTATCCACTCCACAATAATACTTCATAGCAATCCCCGTGGGATGAAGCGCCCCGCGATCCCTGGTTTGGTCCATCCCATATAACGCGCCCGGCATCGGGTTGAAGCCAAGGCAAAGCCTGGACCCGGCGACGCAAGCTACAGAGCAAAGGCTCCTGCGCCAATTCGGCCGATCTTATCAATACCGCCAGGTTTCTTCAAAACCGGGCAGGCACCCGCCGAGATAGTCCTCGACGCAGGTTAGCGCGGCGCGCGCGGCGCGATCGACGCCGATGCCGCGGCTCTTGAAAGTTTCACTGGCGAAATAAAGGCCGTCGATATTGGGCGCGCGCCAATCGGGGCGGAACTGACCGACCAGGCAAGGCTTCTGAATCACCCCAAATGCGGGATCAAACACCAGAGTTCTCCTTTTCCACAGGGGCTTTTTCAGTGCTGGGTACATGACGCCCATGCCCTCCTCGAACTTGTCGAAGGTTTCGCGGACATACTTCTTGTCACGTCCCTTGCTGCCAGGGATCACACCGCCCATGACATGAAGGTGCTTGCCCTCGGGCGCCGAACTGGGATCCATGTTCGACTGTGTGAAGAAGAAGCCCGGCAGCCCGGCAACGGGGTCTTTCACCCAGGTCGAGAGTTCTTTCGGATTGTAAAGATAAACGGGCTCGTCAGTGGCGATATACAGGCCCAACCAGGCAACCCGGAACTTGTCCTGAGACAGGTGGCGGATTTGTGCGGAATACCAATCCGGCAACGCATCTTCCGCGATGACATCCAGCACATTCCATACCGGCAGCGTCGAGATAACACAACCGGTTTCGACGATTTCCTCTTCGCTGACTTCGCTACCGAGAACCCCCACCCGATCGGGGATGGCGACGCCCTTGATTTTCCGGTCCTCGATAAGAACGCGGCTGACGGCCGTGTTGAGACGAACCTCACCGCCATTTTCGGTGCAGGCATCAGCCAAATCCTGCCACAATTGTCCCCAGCCCTGGACGGGCCAGCAGGAATAGGCCGCCATCCGGCGTTCCATATAATGCATCTTGCGAACAAACAGATTATCGCTCGCCGAATGGTCCCATGGCTCGTCGGTCAAGCACTCGAGAACGGCCAGGAACTCGAACAGGTCAATCACGCCCTGATCGTTCGTGTGCTGGGTCAGCCAGTCGCGTAAATTTCGGTCATCCCACTGATCAAGCTCTTCCCACGGCGTGTTGACCAGCGCCTTGATGACCTTCTTCAACTCGGTCTTGTCCGTGGCGTAGCGGTCGCGAATCGATCCCCATTCGCCCTTCTCATGGTCCCACACCGGCATCTCGGCGTTGACTTCACCATGAATCAATTCCTTGCCCACATATTCGAAAATTTTTGTAAGACCGGAGCCCCCGTCCTCGATGAGGTGACCTCCAATGTTGATCTTGTAACCCTGATCCTCAACGGCGAGCGCCCGGCCGCCCAGGTATGGACCTTTTTCGCATACCAGCACCGACTTCCCCTCCTTGGCGAGAAGAGCACCCGCGGACAACCCCGCAGCGCCGGCTCCGATAACTACAACGTCGTATTTTGCCATGCCGATAATAACTCCCTTAGATAAATGATGCCGTTGATTGCCGTGGCCGTTCTGAACTTTATCGGCCAGTTGAAAGCGATTGCGCCGCTCCAATCCCTAAAATAAACAATTATGGCTGTATGACAAATTATATCATAGAGAATCTATGTTTGCTATATCTCTATATATAGAATATATATAGCAGATATAATAAAGGTATTTATTCTATATAAAAACCATGTTTGGCTTTTATAATAGCCTATCATCCATAGGGGCTTGATCCAGAAAAGATGGGGATAATCATGACGACAAGAGCAAACTGATGAGGCGTCTAGATGGATTTTGAACTGAATGAAGAACAGCGCATGTTCCGCGACACGGTGCGCAAGTGGGTGGTTAAGGAGTGCCCAAAGGAATGGTGCCGCGCGCTCGAAAGAAAAGAGCATGAATATCCCCATGAATTGTGGGACAAAATCGTGGAGGCCGGCTTTAATGGCATTGGCATTCCCGAGAAATATGGTGGTCTGGGGGGTGATATCGTCACCCAGGTTATTTTTATGCGAGAATTCGCCCGGCATGCTGGCGGCCTCGGCTGGATCTGGGGGATCACTTCTTTTTCCGGGGCAAAGTCGGTCGGCTTTTATGGCTCGGAAGAACAGAAGAGGCGCTTTCTGCCAAAAATGGCCGCCGGCGAGTTGCGCACGGCGATCAGCTTTACCGAGCCGGGCGGCGGCACCGATCTCTTGACCGCCATGAAAGCCACGGCAAAGAGAGTGAATGGCGGTTGGGTCATAAACGGCGAGAAGATCTGGAGCACGACCGCCGATACCGCCGAATATCTTTTGTTGATCGCCCGCACCAACAAGGATGTGAAAAAAAGAACCGATGGCGTTTCTCTCTTCCTCGTTCCTCGTGACAGCAAGGGCATCACAACGACACCGCTTCCCAAGCTCGGCATGCGGGCACTCAGTTCCTGCTCAATTATCCTGGACGATGTTTTTGTGCCGGATGACCTGATGTTGGGCGAAGAAGGGCAGGCTTGGTATCACGCCACCAAGACATTGAACAATGAACGGATCATGATGTCCTCGATGTGTATGGGGATAATCGACGGCGTGCTGGAAGATGCTGTCGATTATATGAATGTCCGCCAGGCCTTTGGCGGGCCGATCGGGCGCTTCCAGGCCCTTCAGCACTACGTGGCCGACATTGCGATATGGCAGAAGCAGACCGAGTTGATGCTTTTTAATGCCGCTTCGTTGCAGTCTGCGGGCAAACCCTGCATGATCGAAGCGGCAATGACCAAAACCATCGCCTCAGAATACGCCTGCCAGGCTGCCGACCTCGGCATGTCCATCCTCGGCGGCATGGGGTATTCGGCCGAGACCGACATGCAACGTTACTGGCGCGATGCGCGCCTGCTGAGGATTGGACCCGTCAGCAATGAGATGGCCCGAAACATGATCGCGGAAAGCCTCGGCCTGCCGCGTTCCTATTAGCAGGATCAGGCCAGACAGCGCCGGTTTCACCATCAAAACAGGGGAACGGATCGTGGACACAACCGACTGTGCGGTTGTCGTGACCGGGGGCGCCTCCGGCCTCGGTGAAGCGACGGCGAGAAAACTAGCGGATCAGGGCGCCAGAGTCACGATCTTCGATCGCAACCGTGATCGCGGCCAAGCCATTGCGGGTGAAATCGGCGGCATATTCTCCCTGGTGGATATCAGCGACGAGGAAAGCGTCCAGCAGGGCTTCGCCGCCGCCGCCGAAGCGCATGGTGCGCTGCGGATTCTGGTGAACTGCGCGGCAATCGCGTATGGTCATCCAACCATCCGCAAGGGCAAGCCGCACCCTATGGCGGATTTTGACCGTGTCATCAAAATAAACCTGTCTGGCACCTTTAACTGCATTCGCCAGGCGGCGGTTAGAATGGCGGCGCTAAAACCCGTCGCCAGCGGGGAAAGAGGGGTGATTGTCAATACTGCGTCGATTGTCGCCTATGAGGGCCAGGCCGGTCAGGCCGCCTACTCTGCTTCAAAGGGGGGGATTGTCGCAATGACATTGCCCATCGCCCGCGATCTTGCTGGCAACGGCATTCGCGTCGTGACGGTTGCCCCTGGTCTCTTCAGCACCCCAATGATGACCGGCCTGCCGCAGGAAATGCAGGACGCTTTTGCCGCCAGCGTGCCCTTCCCACCGCGCTTGGGGTTTCCTTCCGAGTTCGCGGGTCTGGTTCAGCATATCTGTGAAAATTCGTACCTTAACGGCGAAATTATCCGTCTGGATGGGGCCAACAGGCTGGCGCACAACTGATCTGGACGGCGATTGAACCGGGTGCCGGGAACCCGGCGCCGCGCCAATCGTTACTGAAATTCCTGCAGGCGCATGGATGTGGGGTCGACCTCCTGTCGCAGGATTCTCAGTTCCTCCTCGCTCGGGGCGTCGGTCACGGGAATGTCGCCATCAGGCAGCAACACCGCGAAGCCGGTGGCCGCCTGAACATCCTCGACGGCAACACCGGGATGCAGGCTTTTCAAACGCATCGCCTTGGAATCCGGATGAAAATCCATGACGCAGAGATTGGTCACGCATAATCTTGGTCCACCAGGCAGACCCAGTTTTTCTCTGTGCCGTCCCCCATCCCCCCAGCCAATCCCCGAGCGAAAGTCTAGTTTATCGACAAAAATCTTCGGATTGTGGGTCGTGCTCCAGAGAAAAATATTGGGAATCATGCAACTCAGGTCGGCCATGCCACCGCCGCCGGGAAGCCTGACTTTCGGCTTGTCGTATGAGCCGATCACGGTGTTATTCACATTGCCAAAGCGGTCAATCTGCGCCCCCCGAAAGGCAAAGGTGTTGTAACGCATGCCTTGCGCATAGGCCCAGAAATCAAAGGGCGAATTGCTGAGCATAACGGCCTTGTCCCAGATACTGTCAGACAACGTCGATTCCCCCAGTTGGGGCGGGTCCGCATCTATGGCGATTGATGAGGCGGCCCAGACCAGTTCCGGCGCATGGGTTTTTCTGGCCAGCAGATAGGCGCAGACCGGGATAAAGGACACGGCGCCGTTAAATGCCCGGGTCGAATTGTCGAACTGCCGCGACAGGGCCACCACCATCAGCTCATCGACTGTATAGTCTGCGCCGGCGATCTTTCTGCTCATACAACTCTCCTGAGGATGCATGCGACGGCGTCGTCGCCGCCATTCGCCTTCATGAAGGAAGCATGTGTATCGGGGCCGGCAACACGTTCGGACCAGAAGGCCTGAAACCGCTCAGGCGCCCTTGCCGCGTCTGAATAGGCGGCGAAAAACGCATTGTCGTGAGTGTATTTGGGAAAACATGACGTTGGATAGGCACCCCACGGAACCTCGGCAACGGCATCGACGACAAATCCGGGATAGGTGGTGCGATGCGGTTCGGCGACAAAATCCTGGTGCGGGATGATCTCCTCGACCGTGACGATCGTTTTCGCGGCGGCATTGCTGATTTCGTTATCCATCCACAACAGCTTGGGATCAACCCTAACGTTCCCGAACCGGTCCGCGGCGTGAGCATGTACGATGGCGACGTCCACAGGCAGTGGCGTGCAGGCAACATAGAGCTCCCCTGTCACGGCATCGCTCTCCAGCCGGGTAGTCTCGGGATGGAGGGCGAGAATATCGGTTCCCAAGCCGGCCTTTGTCGGGATGAAAGGAAGGTTTGTCGCGGCGGCTCTCAAGCGGGCGATCAGGAGATATTCCGAATATTCGTCTACTTTGATTTGCCCGGATTCGGCTGCCCGACGGAAGTTCGGCGCCAGGCCCAGGCCTTCAAAGCTGACCAGTCCGGTGATCAGGCGCCGCACGCAACCCGCAGCAACCAGCCAGTCAACCGCCATGCCATTGACGATAGCGACAACAGTCAGGTCCTTTTTCTCCTGCCGGATAAGTTCGCGCACAAACGCCATTGGCAGGGAGTTCATCGAAAGGCCGCCCAGGGCAACCGTACCGCCATCGGTCACCAGGGCGGCCGCTTCTTTTATATCCAGTATCTTTTTCACTTTGCCCGTATCCATTTTTACGCGGCGCCATCCAGCCATGCGAGCACCTGTTCGCGCACCTCGTCCAACACCGGTATGGCGTAGCGCTCCTCCAGATCAAACTGCACAGTAGTGGCCGTCAGCCTGGCGTAGATTTCGTCACCCTTAACGGACTTCATTTCGAGTTGATACTCAACAGACTTGTTGCCAATACGCAGTGGTTTACTCTCGATCAAGATGAGTTCGCCTTGATGCAATTCTTTGAGATATTCGATATGATGACTGACATCGGCCCAGCCAATCTTCTTTTCAGTGATCCAATCAGGATCAAAACCAATCTCATGGAGAAAATGCCAGCCGGCATCATCAAACATGGCCATGTAGTGTCTCGTTGTGAAGTGCCCCATGGAATCGCACAGCCAAGGATATATTACGCCACGATAGGTTATTCTGGAATCAGTCATTTTTTCTCCTGTAAATAATTTCTTTTTTCAATGGTCTCTGGCCCTACCAGCGGCAGGCGGCAGGAATCGCCGGATGATTGATGGCCGGATATTTCCGGTGCAGCGGTTGCACCACGTCTTCGCCGAAACGAAGAATTTGATCGCGGGTGGCCTCAAGGGACGGGCCGGTCACCATACGAAAACGGATTGTAAAGTAATCAACGCCCAATTCCTCGTGATACCATTCGAGTCGCTCCCGGCACTGCTCGGGAGAGCCGACCACGATATGCTCACGCGCCGCCTCCACCGTGATCTGCTCGGGTGAACTGAAATCGGGATGGTGGGCCAGAATTCCCTGTTCACAGTAGAACCGCATTTCGGCAGCATAATGAGCGCCGAATTCTATGACTGCCTGCTCGAAGCTGTCTGCAACCCAGCCGTCTCTCATAAGGACAATAAACGGTTTTTTGCCATGCTCCTCGGCCTTGGCGCGGTAGGCGGAGGCTTGCTGATGCCATACTTCGGGCAAAATTGGGAACTGGTCACAGGTCCAGGATTCGGCATAGGTGCCGCAGCGCTCTATCGCCGCCGGGAGCTGTCCCCCTCCCCAGAAGGGGAACCGCGGCTGTTGATAGCAGTCGGGAGAGATCATGCCATCGCGAACCTGATAGAAATCGCTGTCCCAGTCGAAGCGCCTGCCTTTGCTCGCAAGCGCCTTTTCGATAAGCCGGACGTTGTCGAGAAAACGCCCGAGCATCCGTTCTTCGGGAATTCCGAACTGGCCATAATAGCCCGCATGATAACCCCGGCCCCAAGTCATGTAGAGGCGCCCCCGGGAGATGTTGTCAATGATGGCGCACTGTTCGGCGATATGCATCGGGTGGTACAATGTGTTAACCAGACAGTATGAACCTAACGCTACCTTCTCGGTCTTTTCAGCCAGGATCATCAATAAATTCAAGGGTGATCCAAAGTATGATTCCGTGCGCCCATGGCGGTCCGGCACCTGGATCGAGTGGAACCCCGCCTGCTCGGCCAGCACAGCTTCCTCAATCATGGCGTCAAGGGTTGCCGCCGCATCCTCAGGCGTTGGAAGAGGCTGATCATATCCCCCTTTGTTGGTATCGATCAGGTAGCCTATCCTCATGATATTATGTCCTTTTCCATGCAACTTCAGCATCATTGCCCGAGCCGTACTCTGGAATGGATTACACCGGACGCTAACGGCTCATTGCTCCTGGCCCACTGTCCAGACCTCGGGACGAAACCGATCTTCGCGCCAGTGAAAGTTCGAATAGCCATAGCCCCGTTGCCCTTGACAGAGATATTCGGTGGCGCAAAAATAATGGTAGCCCTGCTTGTTGCGCTCCTGAAAGGAGGTGTTGAAAGCGTTAATGATCCGGGCGGTGGCCGACAGCTGCTCGCCGGAACGGCCCATCAGTTCCGCACCAAACGCGACAGGGGCCTTGCCCTTCGCAGAGTATTCAGCTTCCAGTCGGGCGCGCGCCAGGAAGAGATTGTCATCGCCGCGATAGATATAACCATATTGAATGTTGCGCCCGTCAGCCAGGGCGACCTGAAAGACGTTGAACGCAAAGTCAGGACTGAACTGCGCGGACGCCCACAGCCAGCATTTGATCCCCGCGCGCGCCCCCCAGCCCCAGGCGTGATCGCGCACGCCAACGCCGTTCACATTGTATGTGGTCCCGCCCACGCGAACCTGGCCGGCGTACCGTCCCTGCTGTTCGTAGTGGTGGCTTTTTGTCTCCGCCAGGGCGGTCTCGGAGCTAGCCCAGAAATAGGCCGGATTGATTGCTTCAAACCTCAGGTCAAGTCGGCAACACCCGTCATCAAAGTAGATATCCCAAGTCTTGAAGGGGACTTTGAGGCGAAAGTGCAGGGGGCCAAAACCCAGCCTTTCCTCACCAATGTTTCCGGGAATATTGAAATCACAGAAAATAAAGCGCGCCAGCAGAACATCATTCTGCCATAATGCAAACATGACGTCGCCAGTTTCCTGGTTCGGGTGGACACCGGCGTAGCCAAACCCCGACAGGCCGGATTCCGCATCGACAAAATCAAAGTAAAACGCCTCTCGCCAAGTGTTTTCTTCCCCGGTTTGATGAATGGATTCGTCCTGCGCCGTGAGTGATGACATGGGGTTAGTTTCCTTTGGACCCACCTGATCGCGCATAATCCGCCATGCCCCGCCGGGCTTCGGCCTGCGCTACCGCGGCCACCGTGGTTTCAAATGCCTCGGCGGATACCGAAAAGCTACTCAGCCCGTACCCGACAAGTTTATCGATAATCTCCGGGTGGCGCGAAGGGGCATCTCCGCAGATTGATACAGGCACGCCGCAAGCCCGGCAAGCCGCCGCGATTCGCTCGATCGCGGCGAGGACCGCCGGCTCTCGCATATCGAATTGAGCAGCCAGTTTTCGGCTGTCACGATCAATGCCGAGAACAAGCTGCGTCAGATCGTTCGAGCCGATGGACACGCCGGAAACATGGGGAAGAAACTCATCGATCATGAAGACATTCGATGGCACCTCCGCCATCATCCACAACTCGAAATTGGGATATCCAAACAGCCCCTCCTGCTCTATCCACTCCCGACATTGCGCGATTTCCCTTGGAAAACGCACAAAGGGCAGCATCATGCGAATGTTATGCAGGCCGCAATCCAGCACGCGCTTCAAGGCCTGCAACTCAAGCCGAAAGCTTTCGACGTCATCCAGATAACGGCTGCAACCACGGAATCCCAGCATCGGGTTCTCTTCCTGATCCTCATAATTTGCGCCACCCTCGAGGCCAGCGTACTCATTTGATTTCAGGTCCAGCGTCCGATAAACTATGGGGCGTGGAGCGAACGCTTTCGCCACTTTCGAGATTTTATCAGCAAAGAAATCAACGAAGCCTTCGGCTCCATTTTCGCTGACCATTTTGCGCGGGTGCACCCCCATCGATAGCGCCAGAAATTCGGCCCGCATCAAGCCGACGCCATCGCACGGCAACCGGGCATATTTTTCAGCCAGATCGGGAAAGCTGAGATTCAGCAATACCTTGGTGCGTAGCGCTTGGGTTTGTGCGGTTTCGCGCGTCATCATTGTTCAGCGAAAATTTCGCCCTCCCGATCAAAGTATATGGCGCAGCCTTCAAGTTCACCCTCGTAGCCGATCTCGCTTCCCATGACACAGGGGAGATCGAACTCGCGGGCGACAATCGCCAGGTGCGACGTCACACCTCCCTGTGTGCAGATCACGCCTTTGATCTTGGGGAAAAGTGGCGTTACGGCGGTTACCGAGGCGGCGCGCGTGAATAATACCGCGTCAACCAGGTCCTCTTTCATCAGGCGGAGCACATCGGCGACATTCTCGACGACACGGAGCGTACCCCGGCATTCACCGCCCGAGGTCAAATTTCCCTGTCCAATCTTGATCATTTTCTGCATTCCTTATGTTGCGGTCAATTTTTTCCTGAGACAGGCCAGTACAGGTCGCCATCGGTGGTGGCCATATAGGACCAGATGGAAGGGGGCTCGTCCCGCTTCAGCATTGGCTCCAAAACATTCGCGGCGGCGGTCTCGAAGGCGCAGCGAATGCGGCCATCCCACTCACCGTCGGGCGATGCCAGATCGAAGAACGAGCGCAGATGATTGGCGAACAGATAAACCCCGTACTCGGCCTTGTAGCGGGGCGACCATTCCGCGGCCTTCAGGAATAACTCGTTCTGGGCGGCGGCAGCGCAAGTTTCGATCCGTTCCACTTCATTAAGAGGAAGCGGGACGATTTCATCGTTCCCGGTCCGCGTGAACAGGCCCTCCGCCAAGATATAGGGCTCAAGATCGCTCTCCTCCCAGCGGACGCCGCCAAAAATATCAAAATGAGGATGGCCCCCTCCAAACCGCCGCACCAGCGCCAGATTGGAATAAGGATTGCGGGATTCGGCGCCGGCCCAAGGCATGAAATCATTTTGCAGGTCGGTAAACTCCAACACCACGACCTGTTCTCCCTGACCGGCATCATAGGGGCCATGGGCGAACAGCCCGTCGCGCTGCTCGCCGTGGAGTATGAATACGTAAAGCTCCAACGTTGCAGCCAGGCGGCGAAGCCGGTGGCGGCTGCCCTTGGTCGCCAATTCAAGCTGGTTGTTCAGCTGCGCAACGGTTTCCATTGGCAGGATCGGCTGCGCACCATCGTTCTGATCGGGAAAGAGGCGCCCGTCGGACCGGTATGCCATGCAGGCCCGGCGCCAGAAGTCGACGATGAACAGCACGTCTTCGACCTTCTCGCCTGCGAACGGCTGACCCGGGCTGAGGCCGGCGTCCAGAAGGCGTTGCTGGCGCGCCCCCAGATAGCTGCACATGAGGATGGAAAGCTGCAAATAGTAAGGCCGTGAACATAGCCGTCTCATGCGCCGGCCGATCTCTTCCGGCGATATTTGCTCCACGAGGCGGCGAAGCAGACCCGGCGCTGCATCATAAACACACTGCCAGCCGATCGAGGATCGCCGCGGCACGTCAAACAGGATGGAGCGCAGCAATGCGCGGTTTTCCGACCTCATGAACGCCAATTGGCGGTCACCGAAGACCTTGATATCCTGATTTAGCGCGTCAAGCGCCTGCCCGGTCATGGCGTCCCCGTCCTCAGGTCACGCCCAGGGGCGCAAAGATGGGGCCATCGGTCTTCGCGATATGCTCCAGAACCCGGGGCGGCTCGCGCCCCTCAAGCAGATCATCGACGTGCCGCTCAACCGATTCGGCGAAGCGGCCCCGTATGGTTTCACCATACTGATCACCGAAGCCAAGCGGATCGGCGAAACATTTGAGCAGACAGCCATAAAGCTCGGCGCCATATTCGATCCGGTATCGCTCGTCCCAGTCGATGACCTTGCGATAAAGCTCCAACTGGGCATCACCGGCGGTGGCCGTCAGATTGGGAAACTCCTCGGCGGGCAACGGACGAAGAGAGCCGTCATCAACGATGAACACTTCTCCGGCGACGATTTGCGATTTGTAGTCGCTGGGCTCGGTGGTCAGCGTCCCAAACAGCACGAGCTTTGATGTTACATTGCGCAAGCGCATCACAGAGGCCAGGCTATCATATGGCGGCCTCGCATCTAGCCGCGCCCACGGATAAAAATTTTCCCTCAGGCCCGTCAGTTCCTTCACGATGATACTGTCCCCGCCTTCGACCGGATAGGGGCCGTGGTGAAACACGCCAACCCTGGCTTCGCCGTTGAGAATGAAGGTATAGAGCTCAAGCGTAGCGATCATGCGATGGAGCTGGCGCGTAATGTTCTGTGGCGGGTCGCTGCGCAAGCGGGGCAGAAGATCCCTTACCGTTTGGTTTTCAAGGATGGGGATTGTGAAGTCCGCTTCATCGGGCAGCAGCAAGCCGTCGTTGCGGTAGCTTCGCGCCGCCCGCGCCCAAAATTCGAGCACCGCGATGACTTCGCCATCGTCACTATCGGCCTTCGCGCCCATCAATCTGGCCTGCTCGCGGCCCATCAGGTAACCAAGCACCAGCGAGTTCAAATGGATATAGTTGGGTCGGGCGCACAGGCGCTTCATCCCACCGCCAATGTCGTCTGCGGATGCTCGACTCGTGATTTTGGCCAGCAACTGCGGAAGATTTTCATAGTAGCAGTGGCTTCCCAGGATCAGCCGGCTCGGAAGATTGAATATCGGCGAAGTCAAGGCTGATCTGTTTTGGCCCCGGAAGAAATGCTTCACACTCTCCCCGAACAAGTGGATGAGTTGATTGGCCTCCCCACCGTCCAAGCGCTGCTCTTCGGTCGGCTCAATCATTCGCGACAACCTTACCGCCGGGGTTTTCAGTCGCTGCCTCCAGGCGCCCGATCTTGTCCGCCTCTGTCTTGAAGGCCCAATTCATCACACCATGGCCAACGCGGTCGCCGCTCTTGTATTCGCCGACACTGAACATCATGTGATCGCTCCGCTGGGGCCACCGGTGAGAGGTGTCGGAGATGCCCTGGGGGCACCCGGTGAACGCAAATCTGCGGCCCCGCAAATCTTCAACGGTTGCATTAATTCGCGCAACGGTCTGCCCTCTGCGAGGATCCCACTCGACGTCGATCGATGCCCGTTTCAACAGGCATGGGGCGCCATCCAGAGAGAGGTAGCCGGTAAGCGACTGGCACCCGCCATCGAATTTCTGCACCACCACATTGACGACGCAATCCTCGCTGAACGCCGCCCACATGACGAGATAAGCGCGCCAGTTCTTACGGTTGCCCCAGCCCCACATGCGGTCGCGAAAGCCAAGCGTATCCACCTTCAGTTCTTCACTGCCGACCCAGACGCTTCCCGTGTACCGGCCCAGTTGATCAAAATGATGCACCCCCTGCTTTGGGCCAACGCTGTCGCCTGCCGACAGGTTCGCCGCGGCCCAACTGAAAGGTGGGTGGACGGCGTCAAAGGTCAGGTGAGCATGAACTTCGGGGGAATCGTAATCGAGGCGCCACTTGCAAAGCGGTTTGATCTGTTCAAGTTTGAGCGGGCCGAAACACAGCCGGTCTTCCACGGAGTCGGGCGGAACGGTGAAGTCCATTTTTTCGATCCGATGAACCGGCTGCCCCTTGTGAAAGAAAGCGGCGTTCAGGTCTCCACTTGAAGCATTGGGGAAGACCCCCTGATAGGCCTGAAACTGCAACTCGGCCCGGGCATCATAAAATTCGAAATACCAGGCCTCTCGCCACCATGGCTCGGCACCCGCGACATGTGGGCCGTCGCTATCCGGCGTTATGTCTGAAAACGGATTTGCGCTCATGCCAAGCCAGCTTTCAATCTTCCCAACCACGTCACTTTATAGCCTCGATCGCCCGCTATGATCGCCGCTGATCAAAGCGCCGGCCAACCATGGTGCTGGCGATATTGACCTTCTGAATATCGATGGCGCCCCCGGCGATACCCCAGCCCCACGCGTCGCGCAGCCGGCGTTCCATTGGAAATTCCCTGGAATAGCCATAGGCTCCCATCAATTGCACCGCAGCGCCCGTAACCTCACGCGCAATCTCGTTGGTGAAACATTTGGCGATGGATGACTCCTTGATCGACGGCAGGCCGTTCTCGGCGTTACTGGCGGCGCGCTGGATCAACAGCCGCGCGGCATCGACCCGCATCTGCATTTCGGCCAGCTTGAGCTGCACCGCCTGAAACTCGACGATCGGCCTGCCAAACTGATGGCGTTCCTGCACATATTGCAGCACCCCCGCCAGCGACCCGGAAGCCTGCCCCAGCGCCATTGTAGCATTGCCGCACCGTTCCAGATCAAACGCTTCCATCAGCTTTTTGAAACCGCCCGCCGGCACGACAATATTTTCTTCCGATATTTCGGCGTCGTCGAAATAGATATCGGAGGATGGCACGCCCCGAAAGCCCATCAGATTTTCGTTGGGACCAAAACTGACGCCCACCCCGCCCTTTTCCACGTAAAGCGCGCCGATACCCTTTGCTCCCGGGTCATCGGACATACGGCAATAGACGACATAGCCATCCGCATGGCCGCCGCCGGAACACCACCGCTTGGTGCCGTTGAGAATGAACCGGTCCCCTTTTTTCACGGCCCTTGTCTTGAGGTCGGTCAGAGCAGAGCCGGCATCAGGTTCAGACATGGAGACGGCAACAGTAATTTCCCCGGCGCAGACAGCCGGGACAATCCGGTTTTTCAAGGCATCGCCAGCGAATTTCTCGATAGCGCGTACGGGCCCCACAGAAGATTCGAAGATCGGAAAGGCAACTGCCGAGGATATTTGGGCAAATTCTTCGAGGATCAGCAACGCTTCCACATTGCCAAGGCCCAGACCTCCATATGCCTCGGGAACATTCACCCCCAAAAAGCCAAGTTCGGCATATCTTTTTACCAAATCGCGCGCGGGGGGCTTGTTCTCCTCCTCCAGCTCCCGGGCAATATCAGAAAGCTCTTCGCGGGCGAACCGGCGCGCGGCTTCTTGCAAGCTTCTTTGCTCATCGGTTAATCGGAAATCCATGGGTCTCTCTCTTTACACAATTTTGCCAAGGGCACTCTGATCTTCTCTTTTACCATCAATGATGACAAGATTAAAACAATCATGGCTGTTTTTAATTTGGTAAAATATTTCTTTGTGATTATACTGAGAACCACGGTCGGAGGGAAGAAAACATTAGGTCAAGCGACAGAAGATCGGATCAGGCGAGAAATTCCCTGTAAGCGTTCTTGGCTGGTTTACAACCGACTAGGGCAATGCCCCGCCCCATGAGGCCGGGGATCACAGCGCCGCTCGGGTTTGGCCTCTATTCCGGAGGAAAACATGTGTTTTACACCAAGCCTGTTGTGGTCAGACAAACGCCCCGGCGTCGAATCCATGACGATCGGTTTGAGATAGAGAGGACGGAGAAAAAGAGATGACAAACACACTGTTGCAACGTGTGCCGCGTAATGAATTACCCGATGACCTGAAGGAATCGTGGGATTTTCTCAACGGCCGCACGAATGAGCCGACGTTCGTCGAGGTTTTCGCACAGGCGCCGGGACTGTTGAAATTCGTGATGCAGGATTTTTATCAAAAAATTTTCTACGAAGGCCGCGTCGCTTTAAAATACAAAGAACTGGCGCGCCTGAAGCTTTCCTTCAGTCACGGCTGCAATACCTGCATCCGCCAAAACGTGCCCGGCTGCAAGGAAGCCGGCTATACGCAAGAGCAGATCGACGCCATTGATGATTATGAAAACGGCCCCTTTGATGAGGCCGAAAAGGCGGTATTGGCCTACACCGAGAAAATGGTCCTGACCAATCTGGAAGGCCGTATGACGCCAGAATTATACGAGCGCCTCAGGGAGCATTTTTCTGATCCTGATATTCTTGAGTTGGGGACATGCATGGCCGTCATTGGCGGTATGGCGAAACTGTCATTCGTGCTCGACCTGGTGGTCAAGGAGGACTATTGCCCGTTCCAGCCGACAATGGAAGCCTAGAATTTTACAATCGCGCCACCATCGACATTGAGCCCCACGCCTGAGACAAACTGCGCCTCGTTTGACGCCAGATACAATGCCGCCGCAGCCACCTCTTCAGCATTGCCGAGGCGGCCAATCGGTGCTTTCGCCTCCCAATAGGCTTTGAAGCCAGGATCTTTCATGAATGGCTCGGACAGTGCTGTTATGATTGAGCCCGGCTGCAAGTAGTTGGCGGTGATACAGTATTGACCCAAATCTACCGCCATCGCCTTGGTTAGACCCGCCACGGCATGCTTGGATGCGCCATAGGCGCATAGACCCGGCCCGGCCATATCCGACATGATCGAGCCGACGTTGATAATCCGTCCCCTTCCGCATTCCTTTAAATGTGGAATGGCCTCACGCGTGATGCGAAACATCGACCTGACATTAACCGACATGGTCCGGTCCCAGGTATCATCGTCAAGATTTTCCGCCGCGCCAGGCAGACATATCCCGGCATTATTTACAAGAATGTCGATGCCGCCCATGGCGTCAAGCGCGGCCGAAACAATGTTCGCCGGCGCCTCAGGCACCGCCACGTCCTGCACGAGAGTTGCGGTTGTGGCGTTGTCCGGAAATGTCTTTTCCAATGCGCCCGCTTGCAGGTCGACCGCCAGAATCCTTGCGCCATGCTCAAGAAACAGCCGGGCGGTTGCGCGGCCGATGCCGCTCGCGGCGCCAGTGATGATACAGCGCTTGTCTCTTAATTTGGGTGATTCCGTCATCCTTCCCCTCCGTTTTGCCAGATATTCTTGCCGTTTCGATCAAAAAAAGGCCGGCCCTGAGGCCGGCCCAAAGATGAGACTCACAAAATTAACGCTATCTCGCGCAGTTTACTCGCGAGAGAACTTGAAACCAAGCTCGACCCCAAAGAACCGGGGTTCACCGTAATTGGTCATAACCCACAGGGCGGCCACTGGCAACGAACCTGTCTTGTACCGTTTATCTGTCAGGTTTTTACCGATCAATCGCAGGAAATAACGATCCTGACTGTCCCGATAGGTGATGCTGGCATTCAGCAGTGTCTTTTTATTGAGCACCGCGTCGAAAGCGGGGCCCAGATCCGAGTAAGCGTAGATGGAGCTGCTCTCATAGGCGACATTGCCATAGAATTCGATCTCCCCTGTGGCAACCTCGTAGGTATAGACGCTGTCCAATCCGAGCTGCAATTTTGGCGCCTTCGTGATCGGGCGATTACTAAAGTCGACATCGATGATGCCATCAAAATTGCTGTCGATTTGGAACTTCTTGTAGTTGCCGTGCAAATACCCCACATTACCTTTCAGGAGCCAGTCACGCGTTGGCCGCCACGTCGCTTCCAATTCAAAGCCCTTGATGGTCATCTTGGCGGCATTGAAGAAGCGGGTTTCCTGGAACTGCTGGCCCTGGGCGTTTATGATCGTTGACACGGTGTCACGCTGAGCGTCGCTGTAGTTGACCAGGAAGGTCGCTATTGAATAGCGGAATGATTCGTCAGGGGAGTTCCCTTTCAAGCCGAGTTCATAAGATGTGGCGAACTCCGGATTGGTTGGTTTCGCCGCCAGGGGCGGAATGGGAACACCCGACGTGCCTGTCTGGTCATTGTAGGCGCCAGACTTGAAGCTGTGTGAATAGCTAATGTAGCTGTACGCATTGTCCGATATATCATAGGAGACAACCGCGCGGTAACTGGGGTCGTTCCAGCTTTTTCTATCAGAGACGACGCCCATTGGAAACTGGTTGAAATCAGCCAGCCGCAGGGGATCTCCAAGCGTATCATTGGTAACGCCAAGAGCCGATATGAACATCTGGTTTCGGCCCTGCCATTTCTTGCGCTCGTATGTATACCGGTAGCCCCCCGAAATATGTAGCCGGTCGTTCACGTCATAGGTGGCGTCGGCATAACCGGCAAGAGCCTTGGCGTTTTGCGAGTTGCACAGGATTTGCGGATTATTATTGAAATCCAGCCCGATATCCCCCAACGTCAGATCAACAAAACCGAGTGTTTGAACAACGCAGAAAACAACATCATTGCTCTGATAAAACCCACCCGCCACAAAATTAATTGGCCCATCCAGGTTCGACGTAATTCGGACTTCCTGCTGGAAAGTGTGACGCGTGTCATCGCGGATCGCATCGAACAGGGATACCGGCCCGACCTCGCCAGTATAAGTACTGGACAATCGCGATACCTGATCTCGATAGCCGGTAACCGAATGAATGGCGTAGTTGCCGAAGTCCCAATCAATATTCCCATAAAAGCCATCTATATCAACCTGATGGCCCTGCCCCTCGGGATCAACCGGAAAGCCGGGACGGGAAGTTATGCCGACGTTTTTAATTGGATCACCGGGGGGACTGGGGTACCCGAGGATCGGAAACAGGTCACCAGGAACCGAGTCGTTGTAGACCGGCACCGTATCGCCATTGTCACGCACCATTTCATACTGCAACAAGACGCTCAGATCTTCCGTTGGCTGGAACAGGAGCTTGGCGCGTCCCGAAAATACATCGTCGCCCCCCAGGCGGCGACCATCGCCCTGGCCGGTCAGCCCGGTATATTGCGACGGCGCAAACTGATCCAAGGTAACGACTGGTCCAAAAGCGGCATTGTTTCTGTAATAGCCATCCGACTTCAGATACATGCCGGCGACCCTGAATGCGACCTTGTCGCCAAGGCCGAGATTGAGGGCGACTTTAGCTTCCTTTTTATTGAAACTGCCGTACGAGAGGCGAGCGTCAACGCTGGTTTCCTCTAAAACAGGCTTTTTCGTGCGGACGTTGATGACACCGGCAGTCGTATTCTTGCCGAACAGCGTTCCCTGCGGTCCACGCAAAACTTCAACCTGCTCAATGTCGAACATCTCAAGGTTTTGGGTCTGGATATGCGGCACGACGAAGTCGTCAACAACCACGCCAACTGGCGAATCCAGATAAACAATAATGGAGACCTGCCCGACGCCGCGGATTGAATAGGACGCTGAATTGAAGCCCGCCGTTTGCCCGTTTGAGAAGTTGGGCACACTCCAGGCGAGACCGCCAAGGTCGCGCGGCGCGATACGCTCAATCTCCATCGGGGTGATGGCTGTCACCGCAACCGGCGTGGTCTGGATGTTGGTGACGCCACGACGCGTCGCCGTGACAACAATTTCTTCAATAGCGTTGTCTGCGGCCTTTGCCGCCTTCGTCTCCTGCGACATCGCCGGATAAGCCTGGCCTAGTTGTGCGCTGAGCAAGGCCGTGGATAGCATTAACAGCGTCTTTGTCGAATTCATTGGTATTCCTCCCTGTTGCTCTTGTCGGCCGGTTATCCGGCGGTGATCCGGCTATGCCCGAATGCGTTCGCCACGAGACAGACTATTTCCCATTAATAACGAGCGCTTTGCTGTCATCACCACCGTCCGGATAAATTCAGGACGCAACGCAACTTCCGCCCCTGATTTCCAAAACAATCTTGTTTGTTTTCTTCCATAAAGGCAAGAAAAATTTATATTAACAAGCGACGGCAGAAAATGCTAAATAACAAAAAAAATATTTTATAACAATGTGTTATGGATTAAAAACTAGCTTAAATATAAAAAACAATTATGATTGTTTTAATTAAATTCAAGTTATGATGGGATGGGTTATGGCTCTGGAGAATTATTTGCAATCAAGGGAACCTGCAATTTCCTACGCTTGGAAGCACGTTTGGCTGGCGCCGGGAGGCTTGAACTTCCATAGTGATTGTCATGAGAAGAGGAACAAATGGGAGAAGACACTGATTCTAAACTGGACCGCACCCGACCAGTTTGACCAACCGTCTTGATCCTTCGCGGTATTACGACTCAGAATCCGCCACCAAGAAATGGACATGGGCACGCATCTGAACGCTCGCGGGGCCCGTTAGCGCCGAACCAGCGGTTCAGAATTGATCAGAACTATTTGACCGGGATTATTTCCGCGACGAAACTGAAGCGGGAATCAATCATCGTTGTCCGCACCGGCACAAGCAAAATTAAAGACATTGCACAACCTTGGCACCCTGTCTGGTTTTCCAGTATAACTTTCCGAAATCGACTGCTACATTGGCGGCAAGAAGTAGTCTGGGTGAAAGCGATTTCCCGCTATCGAATGGTCAGCCCGTTGTCAATCAGCAATTCCGCGCCGGTGACAAAGCGCGATTCGTCCGATGCCAGATACAGCACCATATTGGCGACATCACTGGGAGCGCCCACAGCATCGGCGGTCAGCACACCGTCAGGCACCTCTCGCGGCTGTCCGGGCCGACCCTCTGCAAGCTGGATCATTGGTGTCTCGATGGCGCCGGCATGTATAGAATTGCAGCGGATGCCATACCCTTCGGTCTGGCAATGAACGGCGATGGACTTTGTCATTGCCCGCACGGCACCTTTGGCCGCTGAATAGGCGAAGAAGATCGGATACCCAAGGTGGGATGCTACCGATGACATGTTGATGATCGAGCCACCTCCGGTTTCCTTCATCGCGGGAATGGCGTGCTTACAGCCGAAAAACACACCTTCGCTCATCACCGCGTTGGCCATGCGGAACTGTTCGATTGTTGTTTCCTCCGGCGTGGCCATCACCACAATGCCGGCGTTGTTAACGAGAATATCAAGACCCCCGAATTTTTTCACGGTTTTGGAGATAACAGTCAGCCACTCGTTTTCCTGGGTGACGTCGTGTTTAATGAAATATACATCTTCTCCAATGGCTTGCGCAACTGTCCTGCCTGCTTCTTCGTTTATGTCGGTGAGAACGACTTTCGCGCCCTCGGCCGCCAGAAGTTCTGCGTCAGCCAAGCCGAGACCCGAGGCGGCACCAGTGACAATTGCGACTTTCCCGGCTACCCTGTTCATATTATTATCCCTCCTCGGACATACTTCAAAAGTATAGGGTCAAGCACTCAACATCTCCAGACAGCACCCTTGGATTCTGTGAGTTTGGCGCTAAGCCACACTATAGGACAGATTATTATAAAAACAATCAGGATTGTTTTTATAATAATCTTGCGCTAGCACTAGGGAAAGACTTTGAAACTGTTCGATCAGGTGTGCACGTAGCCATAATATAAATTTTTGATACAAGGGAAGACTTTAAATGGCCAATAAACAAGAATTGATTGATAAACCTTTGTCTGACTATAAAAAGCCGGCAGACCTGCTGGGTGAAGGAAGGAAACTGAAAGATCGCCTGCCATGCTGAAATTGCCAAAGCGGCATCAAAGTGGCTGGATGAATTTAAAAGAAAATGGGCAATAAGCATTCTGTCAATTATCCGGAGCTGGCGCTGCAAGTGGACACAGATAATCCCGTTTTTGCCGATCCAGAGACCGATCTATACAACGGACACCATCGAGAACCTGAATATGTTTTTGCGAAAAATTATTAAAACAGGGACCATTTTCCGAGTAATGGCACGGCTGCCAAACTCCTGTATCTGGCCTTGCGCAAGGCCGCAAAAAAGTGAACCATGCCGCCACAATTCTGGAAAAAGACGATTAACCAGTTTGCTGTCCTGTTTGAGAAAAAACATGAACCTGTCATTTATATGGAATATTAGATACTGCCAGGACTTTTAACGAGGGCCTTATGGACAAGAATACTACGGTGGAATCTACGACTGGTGGCCAACCAGGTCGTCGTGAGGGGAATAGGGTTCAGGCTAAAAAAAGCGCCGAAACACGCAGGGCAATTGTTGATGCGGCCATTCGATGCATCGTTAAATATGGCTACGCAAATACAACGACGCCGCGCATTGCTGAAGAAGCCAACCTGTCACGCGGCGCAATGGTGCACCATTTTTCCAACCGCCTGACGGTTATCCAAAGCGCCATTGCCCATCTTCACCAAAAGCGCATAAAGGCATTTCGCCGGGCTGGCTCAAAGTTGCCGCCAGTTGGTAAAAATCGCGTTCATGATGCTTTGATCGCTTATTGGGAACAAGTTAAGAATCCGCTGTTTATCGCCTTCCACGAACTGACCGTTGCCGCGAGAACCGATAAAAACCTGGCCGACATACTCATACCTGCCAGACGCGCCTTCCATGAAGAGTGGTATCGGGTCGCTGTCGAACAATTTCCGGAGTGGCAGGACGATAGCGACCGGTTTAGCATTGCCTTGCATCTAACGCAGAATGTGCTTGAAGGCATGGGCATCAATCGGCTGTCAAAAGACCTGGACGAAGAAACTGCGGACAAGTTGCTGGCGTATCTAGAGGACGAACTGAGGGCGCTGTCACCCCCCACCCGCTTGCAGGGCACCCGAAAATAACCCCGCCCCGGCCCCCGGGCGGTGGAATACCCACAGCGTCATCGAATAAGGCTCGACCCTAGCATGAAGATAACCATCGAAGCTCTGCCGGGGATTCCGGAAGTCAAAAAAGACGATGATCTCGTGTTGCTGATCGTGGACGCATTGGCCCGATGCGGGCGCACGTCTGTGGATGGCGATATTTTTGTCATCGCGCAAAAGATCGTGTCAAAAGCCGAGGGCCGGCAAGTCAGGCTGGCCACGGTCAAACCGTCACGGGAAGCCATTAACATTGCGCGCAAGGTCGATAAGGATCCCCACCTCGTCGAACTCATTCTGGGTGAAACGGAAGAGGTTGTTCGCCAACGCAAAGGCGCCCTGATAACGGCCAGCAGACTGGGGCTTGTGCATGCCAATGCCGGTGTTGACAGCTCCAACATTGCAGGCCGCGACAGTGCGCTGCTGTTGCCGGTTGATCCTGACGCCTCGGCAAAACGGATTCGGCAAGGGCTGGAGGCAAGATTTGGCGTGCGCCTCGGAGTGATCGTCAGCGACAGCATGGGTCGCGCCTGGCGCAACGGCACGGTCGGCTTCGCCATCGGCGCATCAGGCGTCGAAACCCTGCGCAATCTGGTTGGGACGCCCGACCGTTTCGGACGCCTGCTGAAAATAACCACGGTTGGCCTTGGCGACGGACTCGCCGCCGCCGCATGCGTCGTGATGGGAGAGGCTGACGAAGGAACCCCTGTCGCGCTCATCAGGGGCCTACCCCCCATGGAGACCCATCAGACCGCCGCAAACCTGCAGCGCCCGAAGGATGAGGACCTGTTTCGATGAACCATCGCTTCGTCGCCCTGTCCGGTGGTGTCGGCGGCGCCAAGCTGGCGCTTGGTCTCGCCAAGACCCTACCTGCGGAGAGGTTGACGATAATCGCCAATACCGGCGACGATTTTGTCCACATGGGGCTTCATATCGCGCCGGATCTGGATACCCTGATGTATACTCTGGCCGCCGTCTCGAACACCGAAACAGGCTGGGGTCGCGGCGCAGAGAGCTGGAATTTCATGTCCGCGACGGCAGAACTAGGAGGAGAGACCTGGTTCAACCTTGGGGACAAAGATTTGGCCACGCATATCCAACGAACCCGCCGTCTGAAAAATGGTGAAACACTCAGCGAAGTGACTTCCGCCCTGTCACGGGCCTTGGGTATTGCACATTCCATCGCGCCCATGAGCAATGATCCCGTGCGCACGATCGTCACCACGGCGGATGGAGATCTCGCCTTCCAGCACTATTTTGTGCGCGAAAGATGCACGCCGGTCATTACCGGCGTTCGATTTGAGGGGGCGGATCGAGCAAGACCGGCTCCCGGTTTTGTCAAGGCGCTGGATGACCCGGCCCTGAGCGCGGTCATCATTTGCCCGTCGAATCCTCTTCTCAGCATCGATCCCATTCTCGCCTTGCCCGGCATTCGACAGACGCTGACTGATCTTGCGGCTCCGGTCATCGCGGTGTCGCCTATCGTCAAGGACATGGCCATCAAGGGACCGGCGGCCAAGATGATGGCCGAGCTGGGGATGGAAGCGAGCGTCGTAGCGGTGGCGCGGCATTATCGAGGCCTTGTTGACGGGCTGGTCATTGATCGTCAGGATGAAAATTCACGCGCTGCCGTAGAAAGGCTGAGCATGGAGGTTCTGGTTACCAATACGATTATGGAAACCCTGGACGACCGGATCGAGTTGGCTAAAATATGCCTCGCCTTTTCCGGGCGGATCGGGACCGCCTGACGATGGCCAACGCCAAGCGGAAAAGGACGCTTTGGGCGGTTGTTCCGCTTAAATCGCTGCGAGATTCTAAAAACCGATTAGCGGACGTGCTTTGTGCAGAGGAGCGCGAGGCTCTTGTCACGGCCATGGGACGGGACGTTCTCGCCACTCTCAGCGCCACACCGGGCGTGGACGGCGTCATGGTGGTATCCAACACCACTGCTATTGCGGATATCGCATCTGAATATGGCGCCAGTGTGGTGCCTGAAGGCGAACGGCCCGGTCTTTCTGAAGCGGTTGCATCGACGGCCAGGCGCCTGGCCAAAGACCAGATTGGAGCCATGATGGTGGTGCACGGCGACATACCTCTCGCCATGGCCAGCGATTTTCAAACGGTGATCGCAAATGCCGCTCCTCCACCCTCGATCACCATTGTGCCGTGCTGGCACGACGATGGCACCAATGTCATGATTTGCGCGCCGCCGGACATCTTGCCGTTTCACTATGGCCCCGGCAGCTACCGCGCGCACCAGCGGGCAGCGCGTCAGGCTGGCGTTGCCGTCACCACTGTGCGCGTTCCCAACCTTGAGCTGGACATCGATACGCCCGAAGACCTGGCGCGCCTTATAGAGCATTACGAAAAGGGTGAAACGGGCCCGGCGACGGCGCAATTCCTGTCCGGGTTCAAGCCATTATCCCGGCTGGGCTGATGACGTAGAATTCCAGGGATTACCGGTTACCCGCCGGGCGATACATCGGCATGGAAATCTCGTCTGACCAGTCTTCGAATGTGACCTCGACAGCCATGCCGATCTTAACCTGTTCGGGGTCGCACTCAACAATGTTGCTCATCATCTGCACATCTTCCTCAAGCCGGATCAGCGCGAGAACTCTTGGGCCGGTTTTCGCATAACCCTCCGAAATCGCCCGATGCATGATTGTATAGCTGATCACCGTCCCGCACCCGGCTGCTTCGACCCATATGATATTGGTGCTGGTGCAGTGACTGCATATCGAGCGCGGATAAAACTGGTATTTTCCACAGTCGGCGCACTTCTGGATCAGCAACCGATGGTCATGGCAAGCCTCCCAATAGGGCGCTGTCTCGGGGGTGGGAACCGGCAAGCGCCTGGAGGATTGTTTGCTCATCAATTTTTCTCCCGGCCCAGGATTAGCGTACAATGACTCGACATGGTGCCACCCTGGGCATGAACCAGCGCCGTTTGGGCATTTTTTACCTGTCGTTCTCCCGCATTGCGGCGTAACTGCTGCACGGCTTCGGTCAGCGCGAACATCGAGCCAGGATTGCCTGGATGACAGTGCGACAACAGCCCGCCGTGGGTGTTCGTGGGCAGCGAGCCCCCTATTGCCAGATGGCCGGCCTCGACAAAGGCCCCGGCTTCACCTTTCCCGCAAAAGCCCAGATCTTCGAGCTCGATCAGAACAACGGGGGTAAAGCAGTCATAAAGTTCGGCGACATCAATATCCCGAGGCCCCAGCCCCGCCATTTCATAGGCGCGCGCGCCAGACTCGACGGCCGCCGAGGTCGTCAGGCTGTGCGCCTGACTGATATGTTCGTATCCGTGACCTTCGCCGGCGCCAAGCAGATAGACCGGCTGCTGTTTCAGGTCCGCCGCGCGCTCCGCGGAGGTCAGGACAACGGCCGCGCCGCCATCGGAAACCAGCGAGCAATCCAGCAGGTGAAGTGGTTGCGCGATCATGCGGGACGCCAGCACATCGTCCACCGGGATTGGCGTGCGCATTTGCGCATGCGGATTCAGCAGGGCATGGTTTCGGCTGTTCACCGCCACGGCCGCCAGTTGCTCGGAGGTTGCGCCATAGGCCTCCATGTAAGCTCTAGCGATCAGCGCATAAAAGGCCGGCACCGTGGGTCCATAGGGGCTTTCAAACTGCGGATGCCCGGCCGAGGACTGGGTGATCATCGCCCGCTCTCGGGTCATGCCGCTGCGAAGGTTATCGGCCATGCCGACGACGACTGTTTCGCAGACGCCCGTTGCGATCGCCGATGCGGCGTGATGCATGACGGCCAGCGCCGTTCCCCCACCGGCCCCGATCCCCAGGCAATAGCGTGGAAAGATTTGCAGGTATTCTGCAATCATTTCAGCATGATACAGATATGGCTCGGTCATCGAATTGCAGGTCACCAGACCATCGACATCGTTCTTGGCCAGCCCGGCGTCATCCAGCGCGCGGGTGATTGCGTCGACGCACAGTGCTGTCGCACCCGTGTGTGGAACAACGCCGACTTCAGTGTCAGCGGCGCCGACAATGGCAACTTTCCCGCGCAAGGACTCCATGTCCGCCCTCATTAATCTACATTGAACCGCACGACAGCGGTACCGGGCGTCAGGATATCGCCGGCTTGGTTAAGAATGCTGATCCCAACCTCGACTTCGCCGGTCTTGATATCGACAGAGACGACCCTGCCATCCGAATGCAGCACCTCGCCAATGCAGGCATATTTGCGGTTTGTGTAGCTGAACGAAGCGAGCAAGCCCTCTTCACCAGCCCAATCAAGTATGACCTGGGTCAGCCAGTCCCCCATCAGCGGCCCGGCAATCACAAGGCCCGGGTAGCCCTCGACTTCGGTGGCGTAAGGATAGTCAAAGTGGATACGATGGGCGTTCCACAGGGCGGCATTATAGAGAAAGAGCTGGACATTGTCGGGCTTGAATTCGCGTACCGGCAATATTTCCCCTGGCTTTATGTCATCAATTCTCATCATGGTTATCAGCGCATAATCCGTGTTGTTTTTTCGGTTAAAACCGGTTCGCCACCTTCGGTTTTCACCTCCATATCGATGTCGTAGAAAATAAGCGGGCCCTTCGTCCCCTCCTTTTCGTAAAGCGCCGTAAGCGTGCGAGTCGCAACTAGGACATCGCCCGGATAAATGCTGCGGTAATAATTAATCTTAAGCCCCCCCGCCATGGCGCGCTCAAGGGGCAACTTCGGAACCAGCGTATCGATCCACACGCCATCCGGCGTTAATTGGTCCAGTTCGACAACCTTCCAGAACAATGCTACATGAAACATCGGCGGGGCTTCATCACCGTCCAGAAATTTCCGCAAGCGCTGGCCTGTTGCAACAGAGTATTTACGGATATAGCGGCGTGTCACGACCTCTTTTTTAGGAGGCTCTGAACGGCCGACATAGGCCAGTAATTCTGGCGTTAGCAGGCTCACACCTTTTTCTCCGTGTTCTCCCAGTATGGCGCCCTTAGTTTGCGCTTGAGAATTTTTCCAGTTGGCGCCTTGGGCAGCGCATCCACAAAATCAATGGATTTCGGCTTTTGGTAGGATGCAAGGTGTTTTTTTGCGGTTTTGATAATCTCCTGCTCCGTGACGCTGTAGCCCGGTTTCAGGACGACGACCGCTTTGACCGCCTCACCCCATTCCTCGTCGGGCACACCAATAACGGCGACTTCAAGCACCGCCTCGTGCCGGGAAATCGCACTTTCGACCTGAGTGGAATAAATATTCTCACCACCGGAAATGATCATGTCTTTTGCCCGGTCGACGATAAAGATATATCCGTCTCCGTCCCAGGTTGCGATGTCGCCCGTCATCATCCAGCCATTACGAAAGGTTTTCGCGGTCAATTCAGGCTTGCGCCAATATTCCAACATGTTGGCTTCCGAACGAACGGTGATTTCGCCAGGCGTCTTGCCGTCGCGAGGAATTATATTGCCTTCGGCATCCAGCAGACGCACTGTGGTGACAAAGCCCTCACGGCCGCAGGATGATAGGCGCTCCGGATGAACGCCCGCGACGGCGTCGCGGTGGTCTTCCTGAGATAGAAACGCCATGGTCATACCCTCGGTCTGCCCATACCCCTGGATCAGCGTGCAGGGGAACGAGTCCAGCGCCGCCTTTACGACCGTCGCCGGCATCGGCCCGCCGCCGTACTGAATATTCCGCAGGGAGGTGATGTCATAGGACGAAAAATTCTCAACCGCCATCATCCAGTTGAGCATCGTTGTAATGCCGAGAAAGGCCGAAACGCGCTCTTCTTGAATAACCTCAAGGGCGAGCTTGGCCTCAAAATTGATCAGCACAACGGGACAGCCATGCGCCATATAGTTCATCGCCAAACCGATGGGTATATGGAACATCTGCCCGGTCAGCATGTAAACGTCGGTAGGGACAATACGTTCCGCCACCGTCTGGTTCAGCATACCCATGTAGAATGATTTGTGAGAATGGAGCGCGCCCTTCGATTCACCCGTGGTGCCCCCGGTGTAAAGGATGAGCAGAGGATCATCTACGCCGACAACAGACGACGCTTTGGGCTCTTCATCCGAGGCCGCCGCCACCAGATCCTCATAGGAACCATCCGAGCTTGCACCATATTCCAGCCAATGGTCAATATCGAGACGTCTTTGCAGAGCATCGCGCACGGAGCGGAATTCGACCGATGTCACCACTCCGGACGGGTCGCCATCCGCCAAGATTTGCGCCAATCCCTCCTCGCCAAGCCGCCAGTTAAGCGGCTGGATGATCACGCCGCACCGGGCGCAAGCATAATACAGTTCAAAATATTCAATGCTGTTCTTCGATAGCATGGCGATGCGGTCGCCACACTTCAGACCCAGGCCGTTGGTCAGGCCGTTGGCCAGGCGCCTCACGCGCTCATCCAGAGCGCCAAAGGTGATGCGTCGTTGATTTGGGATGTCAACGATCGCCGTTTGCGTAGGATCAAGGGCAGCATATTTTGCCGTGATCATTCCGAGATTCATGGGTGCTGCTCTCTCATTAATATGGCATATCGAGGGCTAACTCGCGCCCGACAATAAGCCACTCGCCGTCCGCCTTGGCGACCTTGTCCCGGTAAAGCCCGGTCGTTACCAGTCTGTTCGCGCCGTTCTCGGTGGCGAACAAGGTCAGATTGGACACAACCGTGCACGCGGCATCGTTCTCGGCTTCAAAGAAAATATTCGATACGACGTGTCTTCGTTTATCGGTTTGGGCGGCAATTGAATCCGCCATCAGCTTCATGATGGCGTCGCGGCCGTCAAAAGGTCCCACTGTCGGGCCGTCAGTGATGCGAACAACCATGCTGGCCTTGGGCGCGAAGCAGCGCTCGATTGCGCCCAAATCCTGTTCGTCGAGCCCGTATGCCGCGCGGCTCAGAAGCTCGTGTATTGCCAGTTTGTCTGCCGGTTCCATTTTTTCCTCGTATAAAATCTCCAAAGTATCGCGTGCAACAAACCGGTTGGCGGCTTCACTGCTCCGGTTCCAGTCCAGCGATGCGCAGCATAGCCGCATGGAACAGGCGTTTCCCGTCATCCAATTCAAAACCGTTGTCAAAGTAAATCGCCGCGCGCAGGCCAATCAGCGTTGCATAGGCCACTTCCGCCGAATCCCTTGCTCCGGGCAAGAAACCGCACGGCGTCTGTTCCAGCAACGCCTCCAGATAGACTTTGCATTTGGCGTCCAGCTTTTCTTTTTCGTAGCGCAGCGCCCTGTCATTGACTGCGATGCCGAAACATTCGAGCATGAGACCGATTTCGGATTTCGTGATCGACGTTCCGGCAAAAAACAAGTCGACTAAAAGATCAATTTGCCGCCTCGGTGTCTCAACCTGGAACGATTCAAGACGCTGCACGATCTGAGCCGCTACGTTCTGGAAGAATTGTTGCAGAATCTCGTCCTTGCCATCGAAGTAGTAAAGCAAATGGCTCGGGTATAATTCGGCAACTTCCGCCACGTCCGCCAATGTGGTTTTGGCGTAACCTTTCTTGATCATGCAGCTGCGAAGCGCCCATATAATCGCTTTGCGGCGCTCGCTACCGCGCCCCTGTGAACTGGCCTTTACCGCTTTAGCCCTTTTGCGGGCAGGTGACTTGCGCGTGGATTTACGCCGCGATTTTACCGCTTTTGTCGCCGAATCCTGCTTCTCCGGTTTGGCTGTGGAATTCAACTGACCATCTCCCAAAGGGTGCGCGCTCAGAGTTTGCACGATTCGCCCCCGTCAATAACAAAGACGCCGCCAGTCACAAAATTGGATTTGGGCGAAGCCAGATAGCAAACCAGTGGTCCTATCTCCTCAGCCAAACCCATCCGGCGCGCAGGAATTTTACCCAGCCGCCGCTTCAGCATATCCGGCGACTTCAATACTGCATTCTGAGCATAGGTTTTAAAAGCGCCCGGCGCAATTGCATTTACCTGAATGCCGAGGCTGGCCCACTCTGCGGCCAGCGCCTTAGTGAACTGAAGCACCGCGCCCTTTGATGACGAATAGGCCACCAACACCGCCTTGCCCAGAAGGCCCGAGGTGGAGGCGATGTTGATAATCTTGCCTGATCCCTGCTCGGCCATATGCCGGCCCGCGGCGCGAGTCAGGACCGCAGGGGCCATCACATTGACAGCCATGACCCTGTCCCAAATCTCAGGGTCCTGCTCCAGAAATTTTCCTGCGGGAGCGATCCCCGCGTTGTTTACGATGATATCGAGGCGGCCAAATCTATCGACGGCGGTCTGCGGCAGCGCGGCAATGGCCTCCCGGTCCAGCATGTCGCACTGAACAGGGTGGATTTGATCTGGCGCCGTTTCCCTCAGTTGCTCCAGATCATCCATCGACCTCGCGGCGGCAACCACGCAAACCCCTTGCTCAACCAACGCGGCCGCCGCCGCATGGCCCAGACCCCGGCTAGCACCAGTAACAATGGCGACACGCCCTTCAAGCTCCAGATTCATCATGGCACGATCCTGACAAGTTCCCTGGCGACCTCCAGGCGCAGCACCTCGGATGATCCTTCATATATTCGCATCGCGCGCGCTTGGCGATAAAGGCGTTCAATCTTGGAATTATGCACCAGCCCCCAGCGGCCCATGACCTGAACGCAGCGGTCGACGACGCGCGATGCCATTTCGCTCGCTGCCAGCTTGGCCATTGATGATTGGGGCAGGGCCGCCGCCGGATCACGCCTGGCCATGGAAGCCGCCCTGTACGCCAGCAATCTCGCCATTTCAACCTCTGTCCAGCTATCTCCCAGCATTTGAGCAACCGGACCCAGTTTGGCCAGCGGGCGGCCAAATTGTTCGCGGGTTCTGGTGTGGCGGACCGCCTCTTCCAGGGCCGCTTGCGCCAGGCCAACGGCGGCGCCGGCAACGGATACGCGGAATATCGAGAGCGTCGCCAGGACCAGCTTGAGCCCGCCTCCCGGCGCACCCAGGCGCGCGCTGTCCGGTAGCGTGACATTGTCGAATTTGACTCCCCCAAGCACATGCGGCGCGATCAGCTCGGGCGACGGCGTCACGGTCACGCCCTGCGTATCAGCCGGAACCAAGACAATCGAAAAACTCGCATCCTCCTTCGCAAATACGACGTAAAACCCGGCAACGCCGGCATTAGAGATAAACGCCTTCGCGCCGTTCAAAACCAGGCGGTCGCCTTTAGTCCTGATCTCGGTTTTGACCGCCTTCAGGTCCGATCCTGCTTCCGGTTCGGTCAATGCCAGGGCGGGCAAGACGTCTGCCCGGGCCACACGCGGCAGCCATTCGGCCCGTTGTTTGTCGCTGCCCGCCGCGGTGATGGCGTAGCTGCCAATACCTTGCAGGGCAAACAGTGAGTCCATGTGGGACGACGTCGCCATCAGCGCTTCCCTGACAAGGCATATGGCCAGCGGATCAATGTTCTCGAAGCGGCCGCCATATTCCGCGGGAACCATCAGCCCGGACAACCGGCTTTTCTGCAGCGCCGCGAGCATGCCCGGATGCAAATCGTTCGAGGCATCGGCCGCGACCGCTATATGTTCAATTTTCCGTGCAAGATCCAGCGCTTCTCGCTGTATCTCCAGATACCTTGTCTCAAGGTCAAAATTCATCTATCGCATCCTCTTGCGTCCCGACCCCAGCTATCGGCAATGCCTGGAATCAGGAAATCCTTACTTCTTGGCGCGGCCCTTGAATTGCGGCCGGCGTTTTTCCAGAAAGGCGCTGGCGCCCTCAATCATGTCCTCGGAGCCAATCGCCTGGACCAGCATGCCAAGACCACTCAGATAAGCGTCGCGACACTGGTTCCACCAGACGTTCGAACTGGCCTTGGCGATTTCCAGATAGCGCGGGCTCATACAAAGGAGCTCCTCCGCCCATTTCGTGACTTCGTCTTCAAGATGGTCGTCGGGCACCACTGCGTTGATCCAGCCCATTTCACAGGCCTCCTGCGCCTTGTAACGCCGGCACAGAAAGGCCACCTCCTTTGCCCGTTTTTCTCCGATATTCATCGTCAGGAAGTTGGTGCCGCCCAAAACCGGGGCGCTGCCGATCCGCACGCCGGTCTGGCCAAAGGTCGCCGATTCTGCGGCTATGGCCAGATCGCAGGCGACGACCAGTTCATTCCCGCCCCCGACAGCAGCGCCATTCACCGCGGCGATTACCGGGCGCGGGCTGGTCCGGATAGATTCGTAAACATCGAGCGATCCGTAGAACATGCTGCGCAGTTCCTCGGGGTCAGGATTGCTCAGGTTCGCCAGATACCCCCCCGCGCAAAAGGCGCGGCCAGTCCCCGAGATGACAATAACGCCACTTCTCGATGCGCTTCGGATCGCCTCGATCAACGCCTTGGCCATGGTCGCATCATAGGCGTTCATCCGCTCCGGACGGTTCAGGCGGATCCAGGTAATTTCGCCCTTCATCTCAACTTCTATATCGGACATGGCATCCCTTTAACTTGGCCTCGTTAACGGCAGTCTGCCGCAACATGCACAATCTTGCACAGAAGAGAGCTTAAGAGAAGTTTGAATAATATTCAAGTTTTTGCTTGACAAGTTATAGCGGCACCCATCAGGCTACAGTGAAGGAGTGCCTCTGGGGAGAGGGTGCCCGAGTTTTCACACCCAGAGAAAACGGGATTTCAGGAGCCTATTTTGGTTCAGGAAACAGGGGGGCGTTGGGCTTGTATGAACGCCCGAAGCTGGGGGTAAATGAAGAAGCTGGGGAGAAACAAAATGGACAAGAATTTTCTAAAGCGTGGATGTGCGGGTTTGGCGCTGGCGGCTACGGGGGTGATATCGTCACCTGCACTCGCCCAAAATCAGAACGCGAGCGCTCGAGATCAGAATCAGAACAACTGGGCGCTTGAAGAAGTTGTCGTGACCGCCCGCAAGCGGTCGGAAAACCTTCAGGATGTTGGCCTGGCCGTCAGCGCCATTGGGCAAAGCGAACTGGAGCGCAAATTTTCCACCGATATTCGCGACCTTGTTGATATTTCGCCTAATCTGGTGATTGACGATACCGCGCAAGGCCCGGGTGGCGTAGCCTCAATCTATATCCGCGGCGTTGGCGTGTCCGAAGTTGAAAAGAACTTCGATCCGGCCGTTGGTGTTGTCGTTGACGGGATTTTCCTTGGGCAGATGAGCGGCGGTCTTACCAGATCGATTGATCTCGAAAGCGTCGAAGTGCTGCGCGGCCCGCAAGGCACCGTGTTTGGCCGCAATACCATCGGCGGGGTTATCAAGCTGGAGCACACCAGGCCAACCAAGGAATTCGGCGTCAAGATGCGTGGCAGCTATGGCCATTACCAGACGCTTCTACTGGACACCGTGGTTAACTTCGGCATCGGCGAAAATCTGGGCGTCAAGCTCAGCGGCACCTATCGCGATCAGGGCAAGGGTTTTTACACCAACGCCAACACCGGCCGTGATGAAGGGCGGATCAAATATAAGAGCTTCGGCGTCAATATGTTATGGACCGGCGAGGATGTGGAATTTGAATACACTCTGCAACTGGAAGACACAGACCAGGATACCCCGCCGCTCTTGAATGTCGGTCAACCTGGTCAGTTGTTCTGCGATGCTTTTGGTTTCTGTTCCCCCGACACCAGGACGCCGGTTTCGGGGTCGCGCTACGTTACGCTCCAGAATGGAGTGGGGCCCAATGACGCAACTTTCAATGCCCAGACAAACATCTTCGAGATCCGCTGGGATATCAATGATGATTATAAATTCGACTATATCTTCGGCATCTGGGCGACCCAGGAAACCGTGCTGACCGACTGGGATGGATTACCGCCGGTTTTGTTCCATACGACGCGGCCCGCCGAGTACCGGCAAGCCAGTCACGAAGCGCGGATCACCCATGACTCGGGGGGACCATTCACCTGGGTGGCCGGGATTTACAAGTGGAATTCGAGGTACCAGATTCGCTTGCGCAGTTTCATCGGTTTCGCCGTGCCGGGCGTTATTCTCGATCTTCCCCAAACCTCCAAGCAAAAGACTGATTCGTGGGCGGCATTCTTCGAGGGTGACTATGCATTCTTCGAAAATCTGGTGTTAACGCTTGGCGGACGATTCACAAAAGACAAGAAGCACACCGATCAATCCTCACCTCCGGGCGGTTCAGCAATTCTTGTCAATGCCCAAGCCAGTGACAAATGGAAAAAATTCACTCCGCGCGCCGGTCTGAAATACCATCTCAACGAAGATGTAATGCTCTACACCACCTATTCGAAGGGTTATCGCGCAGGCGGCTTCAATGGCCGGGTTGATAGCGTAGAGACGGCAATAACGCCTTATAACGCAGAGGTTGTCGACAATTATGAAGTCGGCTTCAAGACCGAGTGGCCGGAACAGAACCTGCGCTTTAATGGTGATCTCTTCTACATGGACTACAAAAACAAGCAAGAAGAGCTGCAATTGCCGTCCGCAACCAGCGGTACCGGACAGGTGACCAAGGTCGTAAATGCCTCGAACGCCACCATGAAGGGCATCGAAGTGGACATGCTCTGGTCTCCTGTGGAAGGCCTCAACCTTCGTGGCAATCTTGGTTATCTTGATGCCAAATATAAATCGTTTGAGTTTGAAGGCGTCGGCGGCACCGTCGATCTATCGCACCTCAAGCTCCGTCGCGCACCAAAACTGACGGTCGGACTCAGCGGTAGCTATGAACGGCCAATTGGCGACGGCATGGCGTGGATTGGCGGCGGATGGCGTTATATTGGCGCTCATGAGGTGGACTTCGCCAACAAGCCCGAGCTTCACAACAGAGCCCAGAACCTGCTCGATGCATCGGTCGGCTACCGGTGGAAAAGCATGGAGGTGGCTTTCTACGCCCGCAATATCACCAAGGAAGACGGTTATAGCATCGGCTTTGACGTTGCTGGGTTGTGGTCCTATGCCGCGACCCGGGCTCCAAGAACCTATAGCGTTGAAGTTAATTTCCGATTTGGGGAATGATGAAAACAAACTTGGCGCGGGCTTAGGCTCAGCGATAGGACAGCGCCGTTATCGTTTTACCGCTGGGAGGCCAACTTTAAAGCTATGAAGAAGCTGATCACATCCCTCACCCTTATGCTGTGTGTCACCTTGGTCGGATGCGACAAGGGGGCGGAAAATATGAGCGCCGCCGTTCCCGAACCCGCTGCTGCAACGCCAGCAGCCGACGGCGAGACACTATATTCATCCAATTGCGCACAATGCCACGAAGGCCAGATATCCAAGGCGCCACACTTCAGCCTGCTTGAGCAAATGACGCCGCGCGCCATCTTTGCCGCGCTGCAAACCGGCCTGATGAGAAATCAGGCGCAAGCCTTGTCGCCAGCGGATCGGCAGGCGGTCGCTGAATATATCAGCGGCACCCCCATGAGCGACGAGGTCAATGCCCCGGCCTGTGTTGCGGGCAGCAGTCCCTTCGATTACTCGGCGCCGCCGGATGTGGACGGTTGGGGCATGAACGATCGCAACCAGCGCTACCTTCCTTGGTCGGTCACGGGTATTGACCGCGCAAACGTTTCAAAATTGCGGCTTAAATGGGCCTTCGCCTATCCCGATGCCATCAAGGCCCGGTCGCAAGCTGTCATCGCCGGGGGAGCGCTGTTTGTAGGGAGCCATGATGGCACGGTTTTCTCTCTTGACCGGCGGAGCGGCTGCGTTCGCTGGACATTCAAGGCGCGCGGCGAAGTGCGTACTGGAATCATAGCCGAGAAATGGCGAGCGGGTGACACTAATGCCCGGCCCAAACTGTTTTTTGGCGACGTTATCGGCAATGTCTATGCCGTTGATGCGGTGACGGGCGCACTGGTCTGGCGCGACCGGCCCGACGATCATCCAAGTCTGACGATTACCGCCGCGCCGACTTTTCATGAGGGACGGCTCTATGTGCCGATGTCTTCGCTGGAGGTGACGGCGGCGGCCAATCCGAAATATGCATGCTGCACTTTCAGGGGTGGCGTCGCCGCTTATGACGCCGCGAGCGGCGAAAAACTCTGGGTCGCTCATACCATTGCCAAAGAGCCTAAAATAGTGGGCAGAAATAGCATCGGGACGCCGCAAATAGCGCCCTCCGGAGCGCCGGTATGGGCCTCGGTGACGCTGGATACCAAAAGACGCCGGCTGTATGTGGGAAGCGGTGAGAATTATTCTTCTCCCGCCAATGGCTCCAGTGATGCCATTATTGCGTTTGACATGGACGGTGGCAAAATCGTCTGGATCATGCAGGCGACGGCGAGCGACGCCTGGAACATGGGGTGCGAGGCGGAGAACCGGACCAACTGCCCGTCCGAGGATGGTCCTGATTACGATTTCGGATCTCCGCCCATTCTGGCAACCACATCTGCCGGCAAGGATATCATTCTGGCGGGGCAGAAATCGGGCCGGGTTTTTGGCCTCGATCCCGACGATGGCGGCAGGATCATATGGCAAAAAAAACTGGGCCGCGGCGGCATCCAGGGCGGCGTTCACTTTGGCATGGCGGTGGATGGAGACGTGCTATATGCCCCCATGTCCGACTTCAAGGGCGGCCCAAGATGGCCCGGTGAGGCAAAGGCGGGCATGTTTGCGCTGAATATTGCCGATGGCGCCGTGCTCTGGTACTCACCTGCGCCGAATCCGTGTAAGGGCCGACAATATTGCGATCCCGGAATTTCGGCCGCCGCCACGGCGATCCCCGGGGCGGTTCTTGCAGGCTCGATGGATGGATACCTGCGCGCCTATGACAAAAAAACCGGGGCTATCGTCTGGGCGTTCGATACGGCTCGGAACTTTAAAACACTATCCGGCGAGACCGCTCACGGCGGATCGATCGGCGGCGGCGTGGGGCCCGTTTTCAAAGACGGCATGATGTATGTCAGCTCGGGCTATGGCGTCTATGGCCATATGCCGGGAAACCTGCTGTTGGCATTTTCGGTTGACGGAAACTAGTTTGGCGGATCGCTTCCTGGTGGCTGGGAATGCGAGAAGCCACTTGACGCAAGGAGGTTCAGTATACAGAATTTGAATATTATTTAAATTACCTGCGCGCCGAACAGAACTTGGGCGGAATGTAATACGAAACTGTAAAAATTTCGCGGCGATCAAAGGCAATAGAGACGGAATGACCCGATGGGCAGCCCGGCTCGCGACCAATCCACTCCAAGGAGATTCCAGTATGTCAGACAATGCAACGACCGAAGAAAACAACCCTGTGTTCGACCCCATAAAGCTGGAACAGCTTGATGTGACCAAAGACTATCCCATGGAGCCAGAAGACTTCGAAAAGCTCCTGGACTTCAACTGTTATTGCGAAATGGCGCATTGTAACAAGAACGGATTTCCCATCGTCACACCGATGTTTTATGTGGTGATCGACGGTCAGGTGCACATGAGCAGCATCCAGAAACACCGGGCTAAGGTCCATCATTTGGAAGAAGATCCCAGAATTTCAGTTGTTATCCACAATGACGGCGCGCAATTGCGTCACCAGAAAGCGATCCTCATCATTGGCCACGCCGAGGTCTCCTATGATGAGGAACTGAAACGAAAAGTTCACTGGGCCATTATTGATAAATACTGGCACGAGTTGACGGACCCTGCGGTCCGGGAGGATGCCTTCAAGGCGGTGCATACGCCGCTGCGCGCCATCATCCGGGTGATCCCGAAGAAGATAATGAGTTGGGACTTCGGCAAGATGGTTCAGGCCTATTCGCCAGGCGTCTGGTTTGGCGACGCTTACGATATGGTCAAGGACTTATAAAAAGCGGCATTGTCCGGTGAATGCTGGAGGCCGTCCCGCCCGCGGCGTCCAGCCATCTCCCGGATGCCTGGGGCGCATATATTTTCAACAGGAAGAACACGGGAAGAAAAGTCACTATGGGTCGATGGGACGATAAATTCGAAAAAGCCGCCCGCAAATGGGAAACATGGACGATGCAGGAGTATGCAAAGCCGGACCGCGTGCTCTCAAAAATCATTGCGGACAAGGCCAGGCAATACCCCAACCATGTTGTTTTCCAATTTTACGATGACCCCATAACGCTGGAGGAATTGAACGACCGCATCAACCAAGTCGCCAACGGTTTTCTGGCACTGGGCGTGACCAAGGGTAACAAGGTGGCGATCATGCTGCCCAACTGCCCTGAATTTCTCTACATGTGGTTCGGCCTTAACAAGATCGGGGCGGTTGAAGTCCCGATCAATGTATCGCTCAAGGGCGAAGGGCTGATCTATCAGATCGTCCAATCGGACTCGGTGGCGCTGGTCGCTGATGTCCAGTATCTGGACAGCCTGAACAATGTGGCCGACCGGCTGGACACGGTGCGTCATACCATATTCGTCGACGCCAAGGGGGCTGGGAGCGGCACGCCCAAGCTGGCGGGTAGCGAAGAGATGAGCTTCGCCGACTTCAGCGACCGTTCACCGGTCAGCCCCGATGTGACCGTCGATTGCACCGATATGGCCAGCATTCTCTATACCTCGGGCACCACCGGCGCGTCCAAGGGGGTCGAGATGAGCCACCATTATTGGTACGCCATTTGGGCGGAATCGGTCAAATACTCGCGCTATACCGAGGATGACGTCCTTTATACGGGCCTGCCGTTCTTTCACGGTAATGCCCAGGGAATCACGGTCGGACCGGCTATCCTGGCGGACGCCAAGGCCGTTATTGTCGAACGTTTCTCGGCCAGCCGTCTGTGGGACGATTGCAGGCGCTGGGAATGCACCGAGGCCAATTATATCGGCGGCATTATCCCCATCCTGTTGAAGCAGGAGCCGCGGGATAACGATGCCGACAACCCGGTCCGCCTGATGGTTGGCGCTGCCGCGCCGGAAGAGCAATGGCTTGAGTTTCAGCGACGTTTCAACACCAAGATTCTGGAGGTCTATGGCATGACAGAATGCTACTGCTGTCTTGCCAGCCCCTATGACAAACCGCGCGCCGGCTCGTGCGGCAAGGCGATCACCGGTTGGGACGTGAAAATTGTCGATGATAACGGCCAGGAGTGCACGCCGGGCAAACTGGGCGAATTCGTGGCCCGTTCGCAGCATGAACATGTGGGCTTGACCGGCTATTACAAGAACCCGCAGGCGACCGCCGAACTGATCCGGAACGGCTGGATACACACCGGCGATCTAGGCCGCATGGATGAGAACGGATACTTCTATTTCGTCGATCGCAAGAAGCAGGCAATCCGGCGGCGCGGCGAGAATATCTCGTCCTTCGAGGTGGAGGCGGTTATCAACGCGCATGATGCGGTGCTCGAATCCTGTGTTGTCGGCGTTTCGTCGGAGGTCGGCGAGGAGGATGTAAAAGCGGTCGTCGTTCTAAAGGAAGGCCACACGCTTACCCAAGAGGAGTTGATCCGCTGGTGCGAGCCGCGCATGGCCTATTTTGCGATCCCGCGCTACATCGCAATCCGCGGGGAATTACCAAAAACACCCAGTGAGCGCGTCGAAAAATTCAAACTCAAGAAAGAGGGTATTACCGAGGATTGCTGGGATCGCGAAGAAGCGGGGATCACACTCAAACGATAACGGCGCTTGTCTTGTAACGGCAGCCAGGCGGCCGGGAGATGACAAATGACCAGGAAACGGGAAAACACTCTTCACAACAATCTGACGCGCCGCCAGGTTCTTGTGAGCGCCGGGGCAACGACGGTGGCGCTTGGCACGGCCACGGTCACCTCCGCGCGCGCCGTTGAGGACGATGCTTGGGACCATGAATCCGACATTGTAGTTGTCGGCAGCGGCATTGGCGCGGCGACCGCCGCCGTGATTGCGCGAGAGAATGGCGATTCCGTCACGCTGATCGAAAAAGAAGCCTTTTTTGGCGGCACATCTTCGAAAACCGCGGGAGTGTTATGGATCCCCAATAATTTCACGCTGCGTAAAAAAGGCATCGTGGATAAAAAACAAGATTGCCTGCGTTATCTGGCGCGTTTTTCCTACCCCGAGAAATACACTCCCGATAGTCCGACATTGGGGGTGAGCACCAGCGCCTATGCGCTGCTCGAAGCCTTTTATGACAATGCCGCTGCCGCAATCGACAAACTGCGTAAAATCGGGGCGCTGAACACCACCGAATGGCGCATGTTTGCCCTCGACCGTTCGACGACCGATTATCTGGATAACGTGCCCGAGAACAAGGTGCCAACCGGGCGCGCGTTGGGTGTGCTGGACAACAACGGCAAGATCGGGGTCGGCAGTGATATGATGGCGCAAATGCAGGCCGCGGCCAAAGCGCGCCAGGTCGATATTCTCTATGAACACAGGGCGGTGCGGCTGATACGGAACGATTGCGGCCGCGCCATCGCCGTTGTTGCTGACAACAACGGCAAGGCCGTGTCGCTCCGGGCCAGAAAGGGCATCATCTTCGGCACCGGCGGCTATGCCCATAGCCCGCAAGCAGTGGCGCGCTATCAACGAAACAATATTTATGGCTCCTGCGCCATGCCCGCATCGACCGGCGATTTCATCAATATAGCGTCCGCCGCGGGCGCACGGCTCGGCAATTTGTTTGGCGCCTGGCGCAGCCAGGTGGTTCTGGAAACCGCTCTGGAGGACTCACATCTTGCTGGCGGGGTCTTTTTCCCGCCTGGCGATTCAGCGTTTCAGGTCAACAAATACGGCGTTCGGGTTGTCAATGAAAACCGCAATTACAATGATCGAACCGAGGCTCACGGTTATTATGACCCGTCAAAAGCGGAATATCCTGGGCAGTTCCTTTGCATGATCTATGACCAGAGAACAGCCCAGGCCTATGCCGGGGTCTATCCGTTGCCGGAGAAGCCAACCGGAGCGGACGAGGTAATATCCGCGGATACGCTGGATGGTTTGGCGGCTCAAATCAGCCGGCGTTTTGACAAGCTCTCACCGCGCACCGGCGCCTTCGCGCTGGATGCCTCGTTCGCCAGGAATCTGAAGGCGACCGTTGCCCGCTTCAACAGCTTTGCTCGCGCCGGCAAGGACGAAGACTTCGGACGCGGTGATGCCGGCTATGATACGGAATGGTTCCAGGCCTTCTCGCCAATGCGCACGGACACCAATTGGCCGCCAAACAAATATCCCAACATAACCATGCATCCGCTCAGGGATGAAGGGCCGTACTACGCCATCATCCTGGCGGCGGGAGCCCTGGACACCAATGGCGGGCCGGTTATTGACGCCAGCGCCCGCGTGCTCGATACGCACGGCAAGCCGATCCCCGGCCTCTATGGCGCCGGCAACTGCATCGCCAGCCCATCGCGCGATGCCTATTGGGGCGCGGGCCATCCGCTTGGCCTGTCCTGCACGTTCGGTTATATTTCCGCGAACGCGGCGCACGCGGATAATGCCTGACCGGCCGGGCGTTAACCGGTGCGCCGGCAAGGGACGGGCTCTATGATCGCTGACAGCAAGCTGCAAGCTCAGGTCGAGGCGCTGACCCGCCGCGTCGATGAACTGGAAAGCCGCAGCGCCCTGCGTGATCTTGTCACCGACTACTGCCTCGGATTCGACAATCACGACTGGGACAGGTTCATTTCAATATGGCACGAAGATGCCGTCTGGGAGATTGGCCCGCCATTCGGGACATTCACCGGCCACGACGGCATTCGCGAGGCGGTTTACGAAGTCCTCTACCCGGTCTGGCGGGAGACCCATCACCTGGCCTCGAACCTGCGTCTGGAATTTGACGATCCGGATCATGCCCGGGCTGTGTGCAATGTGGATTGCATGGGCGCGACAAAGGACAACGTGGTGCAGATGATCAGCGCCACCTACACGGATGTTTTCGAACGGCGTGACGACCTGTGGAAGATCGCCAAGCGCTCCGTCACTATCCATTATTTCAATCCCATTCCCGGCGTCGAGATGAGTGCGCCGCAGGCCGCGACGACCTAGATGGCGCCCATGAAAGATCAAACGGCAGGGCTGGAGAACACCATGGAGGAGCCGCTGGACCCCGATCTGGAGATTTGCGATGCCCATCACCACTTGTGGGATCGTGGCGGCCATCGTTATCTCGCGCAGGAGTTCATCGCAGACGCCAGAGGGCATCGCGTATCAAAATCAGTTTACGTGGAATGTCTCTCAATGTACCGCGAAGATGGCCCTGAAGCGCTGCGCCCGGTCGGCGAAACCGAATTTATTGACCGGATCACATCAGCCGCTCAGTCGCGGGTGGGAGCCACACGGGTGGCGATGGGCCTCGTCGGGTTTGCCGATTTGACGCTTGGCGCGGCGGTCCGCGACGTGCTCGAAGCCCACCGGCAAGCATCCCGCCGTTTTCGGGGCATCCGCTACGCCACCGCCTGGGACGCCAGCGACAAGGTGCGCAACGCTCATACAAAGCCGGTGCAGTATCTGTTGGCCGATGCCACCTTTCGTGAGGGATTTTCCTGTCTCGATGACTTGGGCCTTACATTCGATGCATGGCTTTACTTTCATCAAATTCCCGAACTCATGGAGTTGGCGCGCGCTTTCCCGAACATCACCATCATTTTGAACCATGCAGGAGGGCCCATCGGCATTGGCCCTTATACGGGCAAGCGGGCTGAAGTCTTTCAAGTCTGGCGCAACTATATGCGCGACCTCGCCGGTTGCGAGAACGTCGTCGTCAAGCTGGGTGGCCTGACCATGCCCATGGCCGGCTTCGGCTGGCGCAAACGCGACAAGGCCGCCAGTTCCATGGAACTGGCGCAAAAGATGTCACCCTATTATCTGGCCTGCATTGATGATTTCGGCCCGCAACGGTGCATGTTCGAGAGCAATTTTCCGGTGGACAGCACGGGCGCTTCCTACAGGGTGCTATGGAATGCATTCAAGCGCGTAGCGAGTGGATTCACTGCGGCCGAGCGGCGCGCGCTCTTTCACGACACCGCGGTGCGCATTTACAAGCTACGCTAGGGTCTGAACTCAATTTAACTTATTGATTTTTGGTGTGGAAGTGTGATTCAAACTGCCTGGAAAGGGGTTTGATCATGAGATTTGATTTATCTGACGAAGAATGGGCGGTGATCGAGCCGCTGTTGCCGACCGGCGGACGGGGCCCGAAGCGGGTGGACGACCGGCGGGTTCTGAACGGTATT
>Ga0114931_10000208_pt1 | contig 67413 bp, 68 predicted proteins | sample 2SBtaG_FD_89579 | JGI IMG/M metagenome (GOLD analysis project Ga0114931, IMG submission 89579) | Deep subsurface microbial communities from Kolumbo volcano to uncover new lineages of life (NeLLi) - 2SBTROV14_V59a metaG | ecosystem: Environmental > Aquatic > Marine > Volcanic | place: Kolumbo... | reverse complement strand
GCACTGGAGGCCCGGGGGTTCGAGGTGGTGGATCTGGTGATGGGGCCGGCCCTCGACTGACGCGCCCGCCGGGACCGACCTGCAGGATCAGTCGAGATCCTCGTATTCGTCCAGGTCCAACTGCAGCAGGATCGCCTTGCGCAGCAGCTTCTTCTCGTTACGCATGGTCAGCTTGAGGCTGCTGATCTCCTTCTCCAGCTCCTGGATGCGGTAGACCAGTTCATCGGCCTCATGGGCCACCAGCTCGGGGGCGGCGGACTGGGCCGCTCCCGCACTGGCCGTTCGGATATCCGAGACCGAGGCCCGCTGGGGCCCCACGGGGGGTCGGGTGGGCTGGTGACTGACCTCCTGCTCGAGTTCCTGGGAGACCGACAACACCACATCCTTGTCGATGCTGTGTAGCTCCTCCAGGCAGCCGAACAGCATCATGCGGTCGCACAGGGCGTTGATACGGCGTGGCACACCACCGGTGAACTCGTAGATGAGCCGGAAGACCCCCTCCTCGAACTCCGGATCACCCTTCCAGGCAACCCGCTGCAGGCGGTGTTTGATATATTTCTCGGTCTCATCCACGCTCAGGGGCTCCAGGTGGTAAGAGGCGATGATGCGCTGCCGGAACTGCTCCATGCCCGGGCTCTGCAGGGTGCGCTTGAACTCCTCCTGACCGAGCAGGAAGGTCTGCACCAGGGCCCTGTTGTCCACCTGGAAATTGGAGAGCATGCGCAGTTCCTCCACCGAGCGGGCCGGGAGATTCTGGGCCTCGTCGACTACCAGCAGGATCTGCTTGCCCTCGGCGTGGCGGGCCCGCGCGATGGCCTCCAGGTTGTGCAGCAGGGTGGCCTTGTTGAGCCCCTCGTGCGCCAGGCCGAAGGAGGCACTGACCATGCGCAGCATGTCGTCCGGGTCGACCTGGGTGGTGACCAGCTGGGCGGCCATGACGTTCATGCCATTGAGTTCCTCGAACAGGTTGCGCACCAGGGTGGTCTTGCCGGTGCCGATGCCGCCGGTGATGACGATGAACCCCTCTCCCTGCTCCAGGCCGTAGCGCAGGTAGGCCATGGCCCGGTTGTGCCCCTTGCTGTTGAAGAAGAACTTGTGATCCGGGGTCAGCTGGAAGGGCTTACCCTCGAGGTGATAGAAGTCGTCGTACATGTATTGTTAAACCTGTGTCCATTGAGGGTATAGGTCATGCCGACCACCCATTCGCTAGTCGCTCCAGACTTCATGGGCAGTCTGCCTGAATTATGCATTGAATCGCCCTGTTTGCCTACCTGGGGTTGGTGGGGCTCCAGATGCCAGAGGGCCCGTAGAGGTGACAGATTGTGAACCTCCAGGGGAGGGGTGTATCTCTACCGGCTATTGACCCGGTTCGATGGCCTCTCTATCTTCTATCTATCCCGACATGTTCATGGGGATCGTGCCAGCCCGGCCGCCATGAAACAGGTGGGGTCAATACTCGTGACCACTGGCGGGTACCCCGGTCCAGATGGAGTCGAGCGGGTTGATGGCCAGCAAATCCACCCAGCGGGTCTAACGCGCCAACATAAAAAACGACTGAGAGGAGTGACGATGCTTGAACCTGGCCAAGACGCACCGGCGTTTTCTCTGCCCAACGCCGATATGAAGATGGTGGAATCCAAGGATTTTCTGGGCAAGAATAATCTGCTGCTCTACTTCTATCCCAAGGACGATACCACGGGCTGTACCATCGAGGCGGTGGAGCTCTCGGACCTGCTGGAGGAGTTTCAGCGGCTCGATACCCTGGTATTTGGCATCAGCCGGGATACCTGTGTCAGCCATGCCGCCTTCCGCGACAAGCACGGACTCACGGTGCAGTTGCTGGCCGATCCGGAGGGCGAGGTCTGTAACGCCTACGGGGTGTGGCAGGAGCGGGAGAAGAATGGCGAGAAGCGGATGGGCATAGTTCGTTCCACCTTCCTGGTCGACAAGGCCGGGGTACTACGCCAGCTCCAGTACGACGTTCGACCGAAGGGGCACGCAGCCGAGGTCCTGGATTGGGTGAAGGCGCTGGATTGATGGTAATTTTTTGAAGCTGCGCACCCAGTTACTGTTGTTCCTGTTCCTGTTTGGCTTCGCCCCTCTGCTGGCGTTGGTGTCCAGCAATCTGCCGTTCGTGCTGGATCGCATGGAGCTGTTCTTCTACCGGGCCCACCTGCAGAACCTGCGGGCCGATTTCCGTGACCTGGACGAATACCTGGCCAGCCGCCACGAGATGGTGCGCCTGCTCGCCAAGCTGCCGGAGCCGAGCCTGATCCTGGGGCAGGGTGGCAGCAGTGAGGAGGATATCGACAAGGCGCGGGTGCGCTACACCCGCTGGGTCAATCAGATCCTGCGTTCCCATCTGGACATGTTCCAGATCCTCTACCTCGACAGCCAGGGGCGACCCAGATTCTGGCTGGAGCTCAACCCCGCCACGGGGCAGTGGGAGCCGACCATCCGCAAGCCCGAGATGCCGTCGGCGGAGTTTCTGCGCCAGGGCATGCGCCAGGCCTTTGGGGGGGTATCGGTCAGCAAGATCAAGCTCAACCCCTCCGCCGCCCTGGCGGACCCGCGCCATTTCATGACCCTGCACCTGATGAGCATCATCGTCGGGCGCGCCAGCGACAGTTCACCGGTGCGGACCATGGGGGCGGTGGTGGCCACCATCGATGTGGGGGGGATGGCGCGGGCCTACCGCAATACCCTCTGGGTGACCAATGACGGGGCCTATCTGCAGGAGCGCCTGAGGGGCAACAACAGGCCTCAGGCCTTCGAGGACTTCAAAGGGCTGGAAAAGATCTTCGCGAAGGGCAAACTGGACCTTTGGGAGGGGCGGGGAGGGCAGATCATCTGGGTCCCCATGTTCATGACGGAGGAGTCCGGGCCGCTGTGGGTCGGGCGTGCGGTGGATCCCTCTCCGGTCTTCCAGTTTCGCAACAACCTGATCATCCGCGCCCTGACAGTGGTGGTGATCGCCCTGATCGTGGTGTTCCTGTTCGCCAACTGGATCGCGGTGCGGCTCTCCCGCTTCGGCGCCTCCCTGACCGAGAAGATCGGCCGGGTGCTGCAGAAGAACGAGCCGGTGCGCTTCGACTGGGTCGGCCCCCATGAGATCAGGGACCTGGGCAGACAGCTCACCGCCCTGGCGGAGACCCATGCCCGGCATGCGCAACAGCAGCGCGAGCACGCCCGGCAACTGGAAGAGTCGAATCGCTACAAGTCGGAGTTTCTGGCCAATGTCAGCCATGAGTTGCGCACGCCCCTCAACTCCATCCTGCTACTCTCGAAGATGCTCGCCGAACAGGTGGAGTGCCTGAACGAGACGGAGAAAAAGCAGTTGCAGGTGATCCATGAGGCGGGCATGGATCTGCGGGGGCTGATCGACGATATCCTCGACCTGTCGAAGATCGAGGCCGGGCGAATCAGTTTCCACCTGGAGAAGGTGCAGATGCAGCAGCTGGTGGAGGAGCTGATCGAACTGGTCAAGCCCCAGTTCGATGCCAAGGGGCTGAGTCTGGTGGCGGAATACCGCGAGGGCGCCCCCCGGGAGCTGATCACGGACCCGGCCAAGGTACGGCAGATCCTCAAGAACTTCCTCTCCAACGCCCTGAAGTTCACCCACCAAGGTGGGGTGGTGATACGGGTCTATGCCCAGGACGAAGCGGGCGGTGGGCCGCTCTGTATCGCCGTACAGGACAGTGGGATAGGCATCCCCGCCGACAAGCATGCCCTGATCTTCGAGGCCTTCCAGCAGGCCGATGGCTCCACCAGCAGGGAGTACGGCGGCACCGGGCTGGGACTCAGCATCAGCCGCGAGCTGGCCCATCTGATGGGTGGGGAGATCCAGCTGCAGAGCAGCGAGGGGAGGGGCTCGACCTTTACCCTCTGCCTGCCCCTGGAGTTCGAGCTGGTGGAACAGAGCGATCTGCCCCGAGGGGAGGCCCCGGCACAACTGCCGGGAGCCGAGCCCATGCCGGTGGCGGGCCAGACACCGCGAACCGCCACAACCGGGTCGGCACCGCCCGCCAACAGCCGACCGTTTCATGGCGAACGGGTGCTGCTGGTGGACGACGATCTGCGCAACCTGCTGTCACTCACCCCCTTGCTGGAGAGCTGGGGGTTGCAGGTGACGGCGGCCGGGGATGGCAGGGAGGCCCTGGAGACCCTCGAGGAGGACCAGGACTTCGCCCTGGTGCTGATGGACATCATGATGCCGGTGCTGGATGGTTATGATACGATCCAACAGATACGCTCGAACCGCCGTCTCCGGGACCTGGTGATCATCGCCCTGACCGCCAAGACCACGGCGGAGGACCGGGAGCGCTGTATCGAGGCCGGGGCGGACGACTTCATCCCCAAACCGGTGGATCCAGAGGCGCTGAAGGAACTGATCTACAACCACCTGCCAGACTAGATGAAACGCTACTCCGGGTTCAAGCTGCTTATCGTCGACGATAACGCCCACAATCTGTTTGCCCTGCGGACCCTGATCGAACGTTACATGGATCTGCAGATCCTGGAGGCCACCTCCGGTCAGCAGGCCCTGGACATCGCAGTCAAGGAGCCGGGCATCGACCTCATCATCCTGGACGTGCAGATGCCGGAGATGGATGGCTTCCAGACCGCCTCCATGTTGAAGATCCGCAACAAGACCAAGGACATCCCCATCATCTTCCTCACCGCCGCCTACAAGACGGAAGAGTTTCAGCGCAAGGGCTATGAGGTGGGGGCGGCGGACTACCTGCTCAAGCCGATCGACGACAACCAACTGATCAACAAGATCAGCACCTATTTCAGGCTGATCGAGAAAGAGCGGCAGCTGAACCGCCTGCTAGAACAGAAGGTGGCGGAACGTACCGCGGAGCTGGCGGCGGCCAAACAGCACCTGGAGAGCATCATCACCTACATGGGGGAGGCCCTGCTGGTACTGGACCCGGAGGGGTGCATCGAGTCGGCCAACCCGGCGGCCTGTCGGATGCTTGGCTACAGCGAGCAGGATCTGAAAAAACTCTCTATCGGTGATGTCTTCGAGGAGGAGGAGGAGGAGCAGGCCGGGGCCTTCTTCGGTACCTGGCTGGAGGCGCTCATCAGGGCCGGTGCCCTGAGCCGCATCGAGGCCCGGTTCATCGCCAGAGACGGGCGGCGGGTGCCGATCCTGATCTCCCGCACGGCGATCAAGGACGAGGCGGGAGAGATCCGCCATATTATCTGTATCGCCAAGGATATGACCGGCTATCGACGTGATTTGGATGCGGCGCCCACACCGCAGGAGGAAGACGATGAACGAGCCCACTGAGCCCCTGTCGCCGGGTGAAGAGGATACCGCCTTGACGGCCAACGCCTTGAAGGCGATGGCTCACCCACTGCGCTGGAAGATCCTCTGCTCCCTGGGTGACAGCGAACTCTCGGTGGGGGAGATCGTGGAGCGCACCGGGACCTCCCAGAGCAACATCTCCCAACACCTGGAGCAGTTGCGCAATAAGAACATCGTGGTCTCCCGCAAGGAGGCCAACCGCATCTACTACCGCATCCGCAACAACCAGCTGCTGGATCTGATCGGCATCATGCGCAACGTGCTCTGTCCGGCCAATCTGGACGACCGCTATCCGCGGGAGTGAAGGGTCCGGGCAGGATGCGTTCCTGGACTCGAGGCCGCCCTAGGGGTCCTGGGGTGGGCGGGCGGGGACGGGCTGCAGATGCCAGATGTCCCGGTTGTACTCCTCCATGGTGCGGTCGGTGGAGAAGCGTCCGCTCCGGGCGGTGTTGATGATGCTCATGCGCAGCCAGCGGCTGGGATCGCCATAGGCCTGGGCCGCCTCCTCCTGGGCCTCCACATAGCCGCTGAAGTCGGCCGCGGTCATCCAGGGGTCGTAGGGGCTGCGGATCGACTCGATGATGGGGTCGAACAGCCCGGGTTCGAACTGATTGAAGTGGCCGCTCTCCAGCAGGCGCATGACCTCGCGCAGCTCCTGGTGCTGCTCGATGAGGGCATTGGGGTCGTAGTGGGCGCGCTGCTGTTCCACGTCCAGGGTGGTCAGGCCGAACAGGAAGAAGTTCTCGTTGCCCACCTCCTCGAGGATCTCGATATTGGCCCCGTCCAGGGTGCCGATGGTGACCGCCCCGTTCATCATGAACTTCATGTTGCCGGTGCCCGAGGCCTCCTTGCCGGCGGTGGAGATCTGTTCCGAGAGGTCGGTGCCCGGTGCGATCACCTCCATGGCGGAGACCCGGTAGTTGGGCAGGAAGGCGACCCGCAGCAGCTCCCCCACGTCCGGATCCTTGTTCACCACGTTGGCCACATTGCTGATCAGCTTGATGATCAGCTTGGCCATGTGATAGCCAGGCGCCGCCTTGCCGCCGATCAGCACCGCACGCCGTGTCCAGTGGGCGGTGTCCCCGGCCTTGATGCGGTTGTAGAGATGGATGACATGCAGGATGTTGAGCAGCTGCCGCTTGTATTCGTGGATTCGTTTGACCTGTACGTCGAACAGGGCGTCGAGGGGAAACTCCACCCCGCAGTCTTGCTGCACCATGGCGGCCAGCCGCGCCTTGTTGTGTTGCTTGATGGCGTGCCATTCGGCGTGAAACTCCGGGTCGTCGAGCCGCTGCTCGAGTCCGGCCAGCTCGGGCAGGTGGGAGATCCAGCCACTGCCGATAGTCCGGTCGATCAACTGGGTCAACCGCGGGTTGCAGGCGGCCAGCCAGCGCCTGGGGGTCACCCCGTTGGTCTTGTTGTTGAAACGTGCCGGCCAGAGCCGGTAGAAGTCGTGGAACAGCCCATCCTTGAGTAGCTGGGTGTGCAGCGCCGCCACGCCATTCACGGAGAAGCTGCCGACAATCGCCAGGTAGGCCATGCGCACCATGCGCTCCGGACCCTCCTCGATGATCGACATGCGGCGCATGCGTTCGTTGTCGCCCGGCCAGTGCAGGGCCACCTGGCTGAGGAAGCGGGCGTTGATCTCGTAGATGATCTCCAGCGGTCGTGGCAGCAGCTTCTCGAACAGGCGCACTGGCCAGCGTTCCAGGGCCTCCGGCAGCAGGGTGTGGTTGGTGTAGGCCATGGTGTGGCTGGTGATCTCCCAGGCCGCGTCCCAGGAGAGGCCGTGTAGGTCCATCAACTGGCGCATCAGCTCGGCGACCGAGATGCTGGGATGGGTGTCGTTGAGCTGGAAGCAGTTCTTGTCCGAGAAATTGTCGAAGCCTTGGTGGTTGGCGGTCCACTCGCGGATCACATCCTGGAGACTTGCGGAGGCGAGGAAATATTGCTGGCGCAGGCGCAACTCCTTGCCGTTTTCGCTGGCGTCGTTGGGGTAGAGCACCATGGTGATGTTCTCGGCGTGGTTCTTGGCCTCCACCGATTCGGCATAGCCGCCGGCGTTGAACTCGCCGAGGTCGAACTCGTCGGTGGCCGTCGCCTTCCACAGCCGTAGGGTATTGACCGTGCCATTGCGGTAACCTGGGATGGGTATATCGTAGGGCACCGCCAGCACGTCATGGGTATCCAGCCAGCGTACCGAGCCGTTGATATGCTGAACATGGCCGCCGAATTGGACCCGCTGGGCGTATTCCGGACGCTCCAGCTCCCAGGGATTGCCGTCGCGCAGCCAGTGGTCCGGCTCCTCGATCTGAAAGCCATTCTCGATGTGCTGGCGGAACATACCGTATTCGTAGTGCAGGCCATAGCCGCGCACCGGCAGTTGCAGGGTGGCGCAACTGTCGAGGAAACAGGCGGCCAGCCGTCCCAGGCCGCCGTTACCCAGGCCGGCGTCCGGCTCACGTTCCCGGAACTCCTCCAGTTCTATGCCCAGGTCGTAGAGGGCCTGGCTGACCGCATCGGTGATTCCCAGGCAGAGCATGGTGTTGCTCAGGGCGCGCCCCATCAGGAACTCCAGGGAGAGGTAGAAGGTGCGCTTGCAGTCGGTCTCCTCGTAGCTCCGGCGGGAGTTTTTCCAGCGCTCGATGAGCCGGTCGCGCAGGGCCATGGCCAGCGCCAGGAAGGGATAGTGGGCCGAGGTGCAGTGGTCGTCCCGGCCCAGGGTGTGGGCGAAGTAGCGCATGAAGTCGAAGGAGATGGAGTCTGCATCCAGCCCCAGGGGGGGCAGCGGGGGCATGGGTTTGCAGCTCTCGGCCTGTGGTTCCGGGGTGGGTTCTGTGACGGTCATGGTGGTCTGTTTCTACTGGATAAAGTCTCATTATGCCGCCGTTCATCCCTTCCTGGCTAGCCGGAGCCGGCGCCCTGTCCAGTCGGACCTGAGACGGGCTGGATGGGTGTATTGCTTCGCCTGTTGTCCGAGTGTCCCTCTAGAACCCCTCCTCGTGCATGCTCAGGCCGCCGGGCGCCTCCAGTTCGGTATTCTCCGAGAGGCGGATCTTGAGGGAGAGGTTGTTGCGTGAGTCGGCGTGGGTGAGGGCCTCCTCGAGGGTGATCCTGTCCTCCTGGTAGAGCTTGTAGAGGGATTGGTCGAAGGTCTGCATGCCCCGTTCGGTGCCCTGCTCCATGACCTGCTTGATGGCGTGAATGTCTCCCTTCTTTATCAGATCGGAGATATAGGTGCTGAGCAGCATGATCTCCACCGCCGGCAGGCGCTGGCCGCTCTTGCCTTTCACCAGACGTTGGGAGATGACCGCGCGCAGGTTCAGCGACAGGTCCATGTAGAGCTGATTCTGGGCGCTGTCGGGAAAGAAGTTGATGATCCGGTCGAGGGCCTGGTTGGCGTTGTTGGCATGCAAGGTGGAGAGACAGAGGTGGCCGGTCTCCGCATAGGCCACCGCGTGTTGCATGGTATACATGTCGCGGATCTCCCCGATCAGGATGACGTCCGGGGCCTCACGCATGGCATTCTTCAGGGCATTCTCATAGGAGAGGGTGTCTATGCCCACCTCCCGCTGGTCCACCACCGACTTCTTGTGGGTATAGAGGTATTCGATGGGGTCCTCGATGGTGAGGATGTGGCCGGCCCGGTGCTGGTTGCGGTGTTCGATCATGGAGGCCAGGGTGGTGGACTTGCCCGAGCCGGTGGAACCCACCACCAGTATCAGGCCACGTGGTTCCATGATCAGCTCCTTGAGGATCACCGGCAGATTGAGTTTTTCCACCGGCGGGATCACCCCCTTGATATAGCGGATTACCATGGCAGCGTCGCCGCGCTGCTTGTAGACATTGACCCGGAAGCGCCCCAGCTTGCTGATAGAGATGGCCAGATTGCATTCGAAGGTGGACTCGTACTCCTTGATCTGATCGTCGCTCATGACACCATAGGCGAGTTTGCGCACCTGGCCCGGCTGCAGGGGGGTGGAGCCGATCGGCCGGGTCTCGCCCTCGGCCTTCAGGTTGGGCGGCGCGCCGGTGCTGAAAAAGAGGTCCGAGCCGTTTTTTTGTACCATCAGCTTCAGATAGGGCACGATATCCATGAAGTTTTTCCTCCAGATGCCGGCCTGGTAACCGGTCAGTGACAGTTCTATAGTGACGCGCTATCTGCATAGCGGCCGCTTGGTCGAGGAGTAAAGTGGCAAACTCCCATCCCAGCCTCAGGAGGCGCAGCCATGGGTGAACTCCGCCTCACCGGGCTCAGTATCTACCCGGTGAAGTCCCTGGCGGGCATCGTCCTGCAGGGCTCGTCACTGGACCGCTTCGGCCTCCAGTTCGACCGGCGCTGGATGCTGGTGGACGAGCAGGGGCAGTTTCTCAGCCAGCGCCGTCTGCCCCGCATGGCGCTGATCCAGCCCCAGATCGAGGGTGATCGCCTGATCCTCCGGGCCCCGGGCCAGGCACCGCTGGCGCTGCCCCTGCAGCCGGGGCCGGCGGCCGAGATACGGGTGCAGGTGTGGACGGACTCCTGCCAGGCTCAATCCTGTGGATTGGAGGCCGATGGCTGGCTGAGCGGCTTTCTGGGCCGTGCCTGCCGCCTGGTCTATATGCCGGAGGAGGTCATCAGACGGGTCGACCAGGAATACGCTGGGCCGGACCATCAAACGGCATTTTCCGACGGCTTCCCCCTGCTGCTGATCTCCGTGGCCTCCCTGGCGGATCTCAACGGGCGCCTGCCAGAGCCCCTGCCGATGGCGCGCTTCCGTCCCAACCTGGTGGTGCGGGGCTGCACAGCCTACGCCGAGGACGCCTGGTCGCGTATCCGCATCGGCGGCATCGGCATGCGCCTGGTCAAGCCCTGCTCCCGCTGCAGGATCACCACCATCGATCCGACGACCGCCCAGACCGGAGAGGAGCCCCTGCGCACCCTGGCGACCTATCGCCGGCGCGGTAATCGGGTCTTGTTCGGCCAGAACCTGGTCCACGAAGGGACGGGCCGGCTGGAGCTGGGGATGGCCGTGGAGCTGCTGGAGGGGACGGATGGATGAGGCGGGGGTGATCCGGGCCTGTGAACGCTGGGTTCGTGAACTGGTGGTGGGCAGGGGCCTCTGCCCCTTCGCCGCGCTACCGCTGGAGGCCGGGCGGGTGCGTTTCGCGGTCTGCCATGAATCGGGGCTGGATGCGATCTACCGCGCCCTGCTGGGTGAGATCGACTGGTTTGTCCAGCCGCCGGTGGCAGCGGACTGGGAGACCGGGCTGTTGATCGTGCCCCACGGGTTGGAGGCCTTCGACGACTATCTGGATCTGCTCTATTCGGCCCAGCAGGTCATAGAGCGGGTCGGCCTGGAGGAGCAGCTGCAACTGGCCAGCTTCCATCCCGACTACCGCTTCGACGGCCTGGCGGAGGACGACCCGGCCAACTACAGCAACCGCTCCCCCTACCCCATGTTCCACCTGCTGCGCCAGGCGTCGGTGACCCGTGCCCTGGCCGCCTTTCCCGCACCAGAGGAGATTCCTCGGCGCAACAGCGAGCAGCTACGTCATCTCGGTCTGTCCTGCCTGCAGCAGCGGCTGGCACGCTGCCGGCGCTAATCTTCATACTCCGAGGCGCGGCGGGCATCGCCACGGACCCGGTCGACCGGGTAGCGGGCCTCGTTGATGGCGATCTTGCGCTCGGCCGCCGCGATCAGGTCCACGTCCAGCCGCTCGGCGCAGCGAACCAGGTAGATCAGGATGTCCGCCAGCTCCAGGGAGACCGCCTCCAGCTTGTCCGCCGGCAGCTGCATGCTCTGCTCGGGGGTGAGCCATTGAAAGTGCTCCACCAGCTCGGCGCACTCGGCGATCAGGGCCATGGAGAGGTTCTTGGGGTTGTGGAACTGCTCCCAGTCCCGGGTCTGGGCGAAGGCCTTGAGCCGGGCGTCGAGCTGGGCGAGTGAATCCTGGGTCATGTCTTGCCTCTCGGGTCAATACCACATGCCGTTGCGGTGCCAGCGGGCGCGCAGTGGCTGGTGCGACAGCAGGTGGCTCAGGTCGTGGTGGGTGATGGTGAGCGGGGCTGGCTGGTCGGGGCGTTCGGCCAGGGCCAGCAGGCGCTCGATGCGTTCCTCGGTGGGCGGATGGGTGCGCAGCAGCGAGGGCTCCGGGATGCGCGGCCCTGGCGAGAGGATCCGTTCCAGCAACGGATGGCGAGGCGGCTCCAGCTTGCGCAGGGCCGAGGCCAGGGCCAGGGGGTCACCGGTCAGTCGGGCCGCCCCAGGTCGGCGTTGTACTCCCGGTTGCGCGACAAGGCCAGTTGCATCAGGGCGCTGATGGAGGGGGCGGCGAGCAGCAGCAGGATCGGCGCCCAGGGGAGGGCGGTGTTACCGAGCAGGAACAGCGGCAGATTGATGATCAGCAGCAGCTGGCCGAGGAAGGAGAAGACCCCGGTGACCCGGCTGATGAGGTCGGCGAAGGCCATGATACGGGTGTCCTGGTTGACGATATGCATCAGCTCGTGGGCCAGGATGCCGGCCAGCTCACGCAGCTCCATGCGCCGCAGCAGACCGTCGGAGAGGCCGATGGCGGCATTCTCCGGGGTGCCGGTGGAGAAGGCGTTGAGTACGTCCGAGGGCAGGTAGAAGAGCAGCGGCGAGTGCGCCAGCCCCGCCCGCTGGGCCAGTTGCGCGAGGATCTGGTGCAGCTCCGGGGCGGTGGCGGGGGCGAGGGGCCGCCCCCCGAACAGGCGGATCGCCAGCTGCGGCGAGGCCACCGGGTTGAGCCGGTAGCTGAAGAGGATGAACAGGGCGGTGTAGAGGGCCAGCAGGCCGCCCCCGATATACCAGGCCAGCCAGGCGCAGAGCCCGCCCAGAAAGCCGATGAGCAGGAGCGACTGCAGGGTGTTGTGCGTCCTGTGCTGCAGGTAGGTAGGGGCGTGCAGGGTCACTGGGTCATCCCGAGAGGGGTGATCGACGGGTAGTGCCGGTTCATGCCTGGGTCTGCTGATCCGGGTTGGCGATGATCTCCACCGCATTCCGGTCTGGGTCTCGGCAGAACAGGGCCTGGCGCCCTGAGCGGCTGAGGCTGTAGGTCACCCCCGCCGCCTCCAGGCGCTGCTTCAGGGCCGCGAAGTCGTCCACCGCCAGGGCCAGGTGGCGGTCCCGACCGCCGTGTTCCGGGCGCCCCTCCAGTGGGTCCGGGTTGGGCAGCTCCAGCAGGTGGATCTGGCTGTCGCCGAGCTGCAGCCAGGCCCCGGGATAGCCCAGCTCGGGACGCTGCGGGTCCAGCTGCAGGCCCAGCAGATCGCGATAGAAGCCCAGGGCCCGGGCGGTGTCGGCAACGATCAGGCTGACATGGTGCAGGCGCATCAGGCGAGCCGCGCCCTGGCGCGGGCGATGGCGGCACGCACCTGGGCCGGGGCGGTGCCGCCGATGTGGTCGCGGGCCGCCACCGAGCCCTCGAGGCTGAGCACCTGAAAGACATCCGCCTGGATCTCGGGGGAGAAACCTTGCAGCTCCTGCAGGGACATCTCGGAGAGGTCCCGGCCCTGTTCGATGCCATAGGCCACGGCCTGGCCCACCACCTCGTGGGCGTCGCGAAACGCCAGGCCCCGGCGCACCAGGTAGTCGGCCAGGTCGGTGGCGGCGGCGAAGCCGCGCATGGCCGCCTGGCGCATCGCCTCGCGCCTGCAGCGGATCGCCGGGATCATCTCGGCGAACACCTTGAGGGAGCCCTTGAGGTTGTCGACGGTGTCGAACAGGGGCTCCTTGTCCTCCTGGTTGTCCTTGTTGTAGGCCAGGGGCTGCCCCTTCATCAGGGTCAGCAGGCCGATCAGGTGGCCGAAGATGCGCCCGCTCTTGCCGCGGATCAGCTCGGGCACGTCCGGGTTCTTCTTCTGGGGCATGATGGAGGAGCCGGTACAGAAGCTGTCGGAGAGCTCGATGAAGCCGAACTGGGCCGAGGACCAGATGATCAGCTCCTCGGAGCAGCGCGACAGGTGCATCATCAGGATGCTGGCGGCGGCGCAGAACTCGATGGCGAAGTCCCGGTCGGAGACCGCGTCCAGGGAGTTCTCGCTGGGACGCTCGAAGCCCAGCAGCTCGGCGCTGTAGTGGCGGTCGATGGGGTAGCTGGTGCCGGCCAGGGCGGCGGCCCCCAGGGGCATGACGTTGACCCGGCGCCGGCAGTCGGCGAGGCGCTCGCGGTCTCGTTCGAGCATCTCGAACCAGGCCATCAGGTGGTGGCCGAAGGTGACTGGCTGGGCGGTCTGCAGGTGGGTGAAGCCGGGCAGGATGGTCTCGGCCTCGCGCTCGGCGGTCTCCAACAGGGCCAGTTGCAGGCGCCGGATGGCTTGGCGGAGGACCTCGATCTCGTCACGCAGCCAGAGGCGGATGTCGGTGGCCACCTGGTCGTTGCGCGAGCGTCCGGTGTGAAGTTTCTTGCCGGCGCTGCCGATAGCCTCGGTGAGGGCCGACTCCAGGTTCATGTGCACATCCTCCAGGGCGATGGACCAGGGAAAAGTCCCCGCCTCGACCTGCCGGCCGATCGCCTCCAGCCCCTGGATGATGGCATCGCGCTCCTGATCGGTGATAATGCCCTGTCGGGCGAGCATGCGGGCGTGGGCGATGGAACCCTGGATGTCGTAGCGGTAGAGCCGCTGGTCGAACCCCACCGAAGCGGTAAAGGCCTCCACGAAGGCGTCGGTGGGTTCGTTGAAGCGGCCGGACCAGGGCTTCGCCGGCGTGTTGTCGTTGCTCATTTGGGCCAACCTGGATGGATGATAATGGGGTGTGTCCCGAGTCAGCTGCCGGGCTGAATTGGGCGCTTGGCGTATTGATGGGATTATAACAGGCGAGCCGATGCAACAGCAGGGCGTGCAAGCAGGCCGTGGCAAGGCGGCGGTGACTGGGGCCGGGGTGGGCCCAGCTACGAATTTCCTGCCCAGTTTCTGCTCCATCCAGGCGGTCTTCGCGGTGGTGTTGACCGGCGAGCTGCTGGCGGTGGTCCTGACCCTGGCCGCCCTGGAGCGGCTGGGGCAGTTTCTCGACCAGCTGAGCCTGGTCTCCCTGCTGGTGCAGTGGGTGGCCCTGGGGAGTGCTGCACTGCTGTGCCTGTTGCGACCCTGGCTGCGGCGTCTCGACAACCGCCTGGCGGGGTTGCTGGCCTGGCTGGTGCTGCAGGCGGTGACCCTGGCGGTGGTGGCGGCGGCGATCGGCCTGGGGGCCCGCTACCTGCCGGCCCTGGGGCAGGGGGATGGGGGGCCGGGCCTGCTGATCCGCGCCCTGGGTATCAGCGCGATCAGCGGCCTGCTGGTGCTGCACTATCTCTACCTGCAGTACCTCTGGCGGCGCCAGGAGGCGGCAGAGAACCAGGCGCGCCTGCAGGCCCTCTATTCGCGGATCCGCCCCCACTTTCTGTTCAACAGCATGAATACCATTGCCAGTCTGACCCGCTCCGATCCGCTGCTGGCGGAGGAGCTGGTGATGGACCTGGCGGATCTGTTCCGGGTCGCCCTGGGGGATGCGCAGCGCCTCTCCACCCTGGGGGAGGAGCTGGCGCTGGCCCGCCAGTACCTGCATATCGAGGCCCACCGGCTGGGGGAGCGCCTGCGTGTGGAGTGGGACCTGCGGGGGCTGCCCGAGGCGGCCCGGATGCCGCCCCTGATCCTCCAGCCGCTGCTGGAGAATGCGGTCTATCACGGTATCGAACCGGCCGCCGCGGGGGGGCGCATCCAGATCAGCGGGCGCTACCGACGCCGGCGCATCAACCTCAGCATCCGCAACAGCCTGCCGGCCCGGTTGGATGCCAGCCACCGCCAGGGCAACCGGCTGGCGCTGGAGAACATCCGCCAGCGTCTGGACGCGCTCTATGAGGGCCGGGCCAGCCTGAGCGAGGCGCGGGTGGACGGGGAGCACCAGGTGCGGCTGGTGCTGCCCCACCCCTGGAGCTTCCCGGCCGGCGGCGATTGGGCCCCGCTGGAGGCAGGCACGGCATGAGGATCCTGCTGGTGGACGACGAGGCCCTGGCCCGCAACCGCCTGGCGGCGCTGATCGAAGAGCTGGAGGGCGACTATGAACTGGTGGGTATGGCGGCCAACGGCAGCGAGGCGCTCGAGACCTTCGAGCGCCTGGGGGCCGATCTGGTGCTGATGGATGTCCGCATGCCCGGCATGGACGGGCTGGAGACGGCGCGCTGGCTGGCCCAGGGAGAGACCCCGCCGGCGGTGGTCTTCACCACCGCCTACGAGCAGCACGCCCTGCAGGCCTTCGAGACCCAGGCGGTGGACTACCTGCTCAAACCGGTGCGGCGGGAGCGCCTGCGGCAGGCGCTGCAGAAGGCCCAGCGGCTGACCCTGGCGCAACTGCAGGCCCTGCAGCCGGCCAGTGAGCAAGCGGCCCCCTATGTGAACGCCAGCTACCGGGGCGGGGTGCGGCGGCTGCCCCTGGACCAGGCGATCTATCTGCGAGCCGACAGCAAATATGTCAGCCTGCGCCACGCAGACGGGGAACTGCTGCTGGAGGAGAGCCTGAAGTCCCTGGAGAGCCGTTTCGGCGACTGGTTCCTGCGTATCCACCGCAACGCCCTGGTGGCACGTCGCCACCTGCTGGGGCTGGAGCGGCAGCCGGACGGCAGCTTCCAGGCCCGCATGGCGGGCTGTGAAGAGGGGCTGGAAGTGAGCCGGCGCCACCTGCCCGAACTGCGGCGCTGGTTGAAGACGCATGGACGTTAGGCGTCTCTCCCTGGCCGGCCTTTTGTGGCTGGCGGCCTGTGCCGCCCAGTCGACCGCCGAACCGGCTGTAGGGGCGGCGCCCGACCCGGTCACTCGCCCGCTCCACTCGCCGGTCACCCCGATCCTGGTCCTGGCGGGGGGCTGTACGGGCTGCCATGGACCCGGCGGGATCAGCCACAGCCCCACCATCCCCTCCATCGCCGGTCTGCCGGAGGGCTATTTCACCGCCACCATGGAGGCCTACCAGTATGGGGGTCGCTACAGCTCGCTGATGGGGCGCATCGCCCTGGGTTACGATCGTGGCGAGATCCGCCGCCTAGCGCGCTATTTCGGCACCCTGCCAGGTGCGCCGATGCGCCAGCGGGTAGACTGGGGCAAGGTGGCGTTGGGGCGGCGTCTGCACCGCCGCTACTGCCAGGAATGCCATGCCAGTGCCGGAATAGCGGACGGGAAGGGGGGGGTCAGCCTCGACGGCCAGTGGATGGGCTATCTGCGCTGGACCCTGCGGGACTACCTGGTGGGCATCAATCAGGATGAGACCGAGATGTCGCTGCGCCTGGCGCAGCTGCTCGGGCGCCATGGAGAGGCGGGCCTGGAGGCGCTGTTGAACTACTACGCCAGCCGCCGCCCCTGAGGGACCGTAGAAAAAGCGCCTGGGTCACCTTTTACCAGGGCCGGCCCGGCGGAAAATTGCCTGCTGCCCGGGCAGGCTTTAGCATAGGCGCGAAAATCCATGCATCGCAAACCCATTGGTCTTCACCCTATTCTATCCCGAGGCGCGCCACCCATGTCCCAGAGAACCATCCGTATCGCCACCCGCAAATCCCCTCTGGCCATGTGGCAGGCCGAGCACGTGGCCGCGGAGCTGAGGCGGATCCATCCCGGTCTGCAGGTCGAGCTGCTCGGCATGAGCACCCAGGGGGACAAGATCCTCGACACCCCATTGGCCAAGATCGGCGGCAAGGGGCTGTTCATCAAGGAGCTGGAGCAGGGCATGCTGGAGGGGGCGGCGGATATCGCGGTCCACTCCATGAAGGATGTGCCGGTGGAGCTCCCGGAGGGGCTGCACCTGGCGGTGATCATGCAGCGCGAAGATCCCCGTGATGCCTTCGTCTCCAGCCGCTACGCCAATCTTGACGAGCTGCCGGAGGGGGCCTGCGTGGGCACCGCCAGCCTGCGCCGCCAGAGCCAACTGCTGGAGTCCCGGCCCGACCTGGTGATCAAGTCCCTACGCGGCAATGTCAACACCCGGCTGCGCAAGCTGGACGAGGGGGAGTACGACGCCATCATCCTCGCCGCCGCCGGCCTCATCCGGCTCGGCTTCGAGTCCCGCATCCGCGCCAGGATCGGTCCGGAGCGGAGCCTGCCGGCGATCGGCCAGGGGGCGGTGGGGATCGAGTGCCGACGCGACGACCGGGCCATCAACGAGCTGCTGGCCCCCCTCCACCACCCCGACACCGCCGCCTGTGTACGCGCCGAGCGGGCCATGAACCACCGCCTCAACGGGGGTTGTCAGGTACCCATCGCTGGCTACGCCATGCTCGAGTCCGGCCACCTCTGGCTGCGCGGCCTGGTGGGGGATCCAGATGGCAGCCGCATCATCCGTGGTGAGGTGGAGGGCAGCGTCGACGAGGCGGAGCAGATGGGCGCGGGGCTGGCCGGGAAGCTGCTGGAGTGGGGTGCGGACGAGATCCTCAGCGCCCTCTACGACGCTTGATCCCGCAGCCGCCAAGGGGATGTGACCTGGCGGGGAGGGGCATCCTGGTGACCCGCGCCGCCCACCAGGCCGCGGGCCTGTGCCGGCTGATCGAGGAACAGGGTGGGCGGGCGCTGCGCTTTCCCGCCCTGGAGATCCTCCCCGCGGCCGATCCGCAAACGGCCCGCCGGCTGCTCGGCGAGGCCCGTGGGCTGGTCGTCTTCGTCAGCCCTAACGCGGTGGAATTCGCCCGCGGGATGCTCCCGGCCGGGGGGCTGCCGGCCCCTGTCCAGGTGGCGGCGGTGGGTGAGGCGACCGCCCGGGCGTTGGTACGGGCCGGCTACCAGGCCGATCTGCTGCCCAGCCGGGGTTTCGACAGCGAGGGCCTGCTGGCGCTGCCCGAGCTGCAGGCGGTGCGGGGGCGGGAGGTGCTGATCGTGCGTGGCGAGGGGGGGCGGGCACTGCTCGGGGACCTGCTGCGCCAACGGGGCGCCCGGGTGGCCTATGCAGAGGTCTACCGGCGCGGCCGCCCGCTCCAGGACCCGGCTGCGCTGCTGGCGCGCTGGGAGCGGGATGTGGACCTGGTCACCGTCACCAGCAACGCGGTCTTGCACAATCTGCTGGCCATGCTGGGGAGCGCGGGCGGGGCAAGGCTGCGTCGTACCCCGCTTCTGGTGATCAGCGAGCGGATGCGCCGCCAGGCACGGGCGCTGGGCTTTCAGCAGATCCTCCTGGCCGAGGGCGCGAGCGACCAGGCGATCGTCCAGGCCATCTGTGCCTGGTCGGGAGCGACCGCCCCACCGGGGCAAGCAGTGGAAACGAAACCGAATGACGACTGAACAACAGAGCGAGAGCAAGCCGCAAGCACCGCCAGGCGAGGCATCCCAGAGCGCTGGCCGACCCCGGGGAGGGGCGCGCCTGGCCATAGGGTTGGCGCTGCTCGCCATGCTGGGAGTGGGTGGCGGGTTGCTGGCCGGTTACCGTTACTGGAGCGATATGCGCCAGCAGCTGCAGCGGCTCGACGCCAGCCTGGCCCAGGCCGCCCGGGAGCAGCAGGAGATGGGGACGCGCCTACGCCAGACCTACCAGGACCTGGCCCACCAGCGTGAGCAGATCGCCGCCCAGGAATAGGCCATGGCCCGGCAGCGCCAGCGCCTCGAGGAGGAGCGGGCGTCGATGCGGCAGCAGGGGCGGCAGATGGACCGCTCCCTGGCCGAGATGCGCCAGCGCCTGGGGGGCGAAAAGAGCCAGTGGCGAGTGGCCGAGGCGGAGTATCTGCTAAGCCTGGCCAACCAGCGCCTGCGCCTGGCGGGGGATCCGGCGACCGCCCTGGAGGCGCTGACCGGCGCGGATGAGCGGCTGCGCGACAGCGGCGACCCGGGCTGGTCCGGGGTGCGTAAGACCCTGGCGCGGGAGATGGCTGAGCTGCAGGCCTTGCCCCAGGTGGATCAGGCCGGTCTGTACGCCCGGCTGGGCGCCCTGGAGCAGCGGCTCGACCAGTTGACCCCCGGTCAGGGTGTACTGACTCCATCCGCCCATGCCGCGGCGGCCCAGGCAGGTGAGGCCGGCCAGGCGGAGGGCTTCGACCTGCAGCGCCTCTGGCACGACCTGTGGGAGGGCTTTAAGTCCCTGGTGGTGGTGCGCCACCACGAGCGGCCGGTGGCCGCCATGCTGCCACCCTCCCAGGGCTATTTCCTGGTACAGAACCTGCGCCTCTAACTGGAGGCGGCCAAGGCCGCGCTGCTGGGGCGCAATGCCCAGCTCTATGGTGACAGCCTGCGTTCCGCGCAGGCCTGGCTGGAGCGCTACTTCGATCAGGCCAATCCCCAGGTGGCGGCGTTCCAGGGGGAGCTGTCACAGCTGGCCCGGCAGGAGATCGCCCCGCAACTGCCGGACATCTCCGCCTCACTGCGCGAGTTACAGGCGCGCCGTGAGCAACTCGCCAAGGAAACCCCGCCATGAGGACCCTGATCGCCGCCTTCCTCAGCCTGCTGCTCGCGGTGCTGGTCACCCTCTGGGTCAAGCAGGACAACGGCTATATCTTGATCGGCTATGGCCACTGGACCCTGGAGGCCAGCCTGGCCCTGTTCCTGCTGCTCGACCTGCTGGCGTTTCTGCTGCTGTACTTGGTCCTGCGTGGCCTGGCGAGGATCTGGACCCTGCCGGAACGGCTGCAGGTATGGCGCCAGCGCCGGCTCAGGGCCAGGGCCCGCCAGGCGCTGACCCAGGGGCTGCTGGAGCTGGCCGAGGGCAACTGGCGGGGTGCGGAGAGGGACCTGGTGCGCCACGCGCCTCAGTCGGAGACCCCCTTGCTCAACTACCTGGCGGCGGCCCGCGCCGCCCAGCTCCAGGGGGCGGACGCCCGGCGTGACGACTATCTGCACCTGGCCCATCAGAGCATGCCGGCGGCGGAGCTGGCGATCGGCCTCACCCAGGCGGAGTTGCAGCTCGCCCACCAACAGTACGAGCAGGCCCTGGCGACCCTCATGCACGTACGTGACCTGTCGCCCAGACACGCCTATTTGCTGACCCTGTTGAAGCGGCTCTATATCGACCTGGGGGAGTGGGAAAAGCTGCAGGAGCTGCTGCCGGACCTGCTCAGGCGCAAGGTGATCGACGCCGCCCAGCAGCGGGAATTGGAGATCCGCATCTACCACGAGCGGTTACAGTCCCAGGGGAGAGACCTGGACGCCCTGGAGCGGCTCTGGCAGCAGATGGGTCGCTCCCTGCGTCAGGAGCAGGCGCTCCTGACCCTCTATGTCGGGCGTCTGCTGGAGTTCGACTCCGCGGCCCGGGCGGCAGCGCTGATCGGCGACGCCCTGGAGCGGCAATGGACGCCGGCGCTGGTGCGCCTCTATGGTCAGCTCGAGGGGACGGACGCGACCCAACGGCTGGCCCGGGCGGAGGGCTGGCTGAAGGAGCATCCGGAGGACCCGGACCTGCTGCTTGCCCTGGCCCGGCTCTGCCTGCAGCAGCGCCTGTGGGGCAAGGCGCGCAGCTATCTCGAGGCCAGCCTCGCGGTGGAGCCCGAGGCGGCGGCCTACCAGGAGCTGGGGGCCCTGCTGGAGGAGCTGGAGGAGCCGGAACAGGCCCTGGCCTGTTACCGGGCCGGCCTGGAACTGGAGCGGGGCGAGGCGGCGCGGGAGCTGCCGACCATCAACCGGGCGGTACTGAAGCCGCCGGTGGAACCGGAGGGGCCGGAGCCCCCCCTGCTGCAGGGGGTCTGATCAGCCCACCGCCTGTTTATCCTTGGTCAGGGCGCCATACTCGAAGGAGTCGGAGAACAGCCGCTCCTCGCTCAGGCCCCGCTCGAGGAAGGCCCTTTTGCCGGCGTCGATCATCGGTGGCGGGCCACTCATGTAGAGGTCGTAGGGGCTAAGGTCCGGATGGTCCTGCACCACCGCCTCATGCACCCAGCCGCGTCTTCCCCGCCACGCCGAGTCGGGTTCCGAGAGCACCGGGGTGTAGCTGAAGTTGGCGTGTTCCCGTGCCCACTGCCCGGGCAGATCCGGCAGGTAGAGGTCTCCCTGGCTGCGCACCCCCCAGTAGAGTTCGATGGGGCGCTCGATACCGGTCTCGAAGGCGTGCTCGATCATCCCCTTCAAGGGTGCGAAGCCGGTCCCGCCCCCCACCATGATGATCGGGCGATCCGAGTCCTCACGCAGGAAATAGCTGCCGAGGGGGGCCTCGATGCGCATGATGGTCTTCTCCCGCATGCCCGAGAAGAGGTAGTCGGTGAAGGCGCCACCGGCCACGTGGCGGATGTGTAGCTCGATCAGCGTGTTGTCGTGGGGGGGGTTGGCGATGGAGAAGGCGCGCCGCTCGCCATTTTTCAGGATGAAGTTGAGGTACTGCCCGGCCAGGAACTGCAGGCGCTCACCCTCCGGCAGCTTCAGATAGAGCCGGATCACGTCTTCGCTGAGGTGCTCGATGCGCTCCACCCGGCAGGGCATCTCGCGCAGCTCGATGTCTTGCGCCTGGGTGATCTCGGCCACCTCGATGCGCAGGTCGCTGGTGGGGATCGCCTGGCAGGTGAGCAGGGCCCCGGGCTGGTTCTCGTCCAGGGCCGGTGGTGGGCCGTCCGGATAGTTCACCTCGCCGGACAGCAGGGTGCTCTGACAGTTGCCACAGAAGCCGTTGCGGCAGCCATAGGGCAGGTTGATACTCTGCCGCAGCGCGGCATCGAGGATGGATTCGTCCGCCTCGACGGTGAATTCATGGCCGCTGGGCTCGATGTGGACTCTGAAACTCATGGGGTTATCTACTCACTGCTCAAGTTATACTTAGTCTAAGGAGTGGAATTCTGAACCATTTCACTCGGGAATTAAACCTGGGAGCGGTCTGGGTAATGAAAACGACCATTGTGGGTTGTGGTGATATCGGCGTCCGCCTGGCGCGCAGGCTGCTCGATCAAGGTCATGAGGTGGCTGGCTGGGTGCGCAGCCGGGGCAGTGTGGAGGCCGTGACTGGACTGGGTATCCACGCCCATGGGGTGGATCTGGACCGGGCGGATCGGCCGCTGCCCGGGCTGGCGGGCCAGCAGGTCTACTACCTGGTCCCCCCACCGCCCGCAGGGCGGGAGGACACCCGGGTCGCCCGGCTGCTCGATGGCATGGCCTGCGCAGGGGCGCCTCGGCGGGTGGTCTACCTGAGCACCAGCGGTGTCTATGGCGACTGCAGGGGCGCCTGGGTCGATGAGGAGCGCCCACCCGCCCCGCGGGCGGACCGGGCCTGGCGCCGCCTGGATGCAGAGCGGCGCTGGCAGGCCTGGTGCGCCGCTTGTGGGGTCGAACTGGTGATCCTGCGGGTGGCGGGGATCTACGGCCCGGGCAAGCTGCCGGTGAAGCGGCTGCGCAGCGGCCAGCCCATGGTGGCCGAGGCGGACTCCCCGATTACCAACCACATCCACAGCCAGGACCTGGTACGGGTCTGCCTGGCCGCCATGCAGCGGGGGCGCAACGGCGAGGTCTACAATGTCAGCGACGGTCACCCGGGGACCATGACGGGCTATTTCAACCAGGTGGCCGATGCCCTCGGTCTGCCCCGCCCCCCTGTCATCTCCCTGGCGGAGGCGCAGTCACGCCTCTCCCCCGGCATGCGCTCCTACCTGCGGGAGTCGCGCCGCCTGAACAACCGCAAGCTGCTCGGTGAACTGGGCGTGGCGCTCGAGTACCCTGATCTCGAACAGGGGCTGACCGCATCCCTGCCGGAGCCCCCCCTGCCCTGAAGCCCTAACTTCGGGACTGGCTTCAGGGTGGTGCAGGGCGCCAGCGCATTCCCACAAACAGGCCATATCGCCTGGTCTCGCCGCGGCCAGGCGGCTCAAAGACCGGGGTATCACCCGTGTAGACTCATTCCCCATTCGCGCGTCCCGCCCGGTGGTCCGCGATACCCGCCAGGACCACCGCGATCAGGCAGCCCAGCAGGGCCAGGGCCGACCAGGGGGAGGGGCTTGGGGCCTGGGCCAAGACCCAGGCGATGCACAGGAAGCTGAGGCCCCAGACTCCATGGGAGGTGCGCGACAGGGGCGTCGCGCCACCACCTCGGCCCCATGACCAGCGCCTCCCGTGATCCGGGCGCAGGGAGTGATACAGGGCAAGGAGACCGAGCAGGGTGAAGCCCGCTACCGGCAGCCAGTGCATGTCGCCCCATTCACGAATCGAGGGTTGCAGGGGCGCCGGGTGGTGAGAAGGGTCACCCCGTCCAGCCAGCTCAGGTGAGAGCGATCCAGTCGAACAGGGCATCCCACAACACCACGTCTTTGTAGACCAGGGAGGGGGCCAGTTCGAAGATGCCCAGTCCCTGTTCGGCGGAGCGGATGTAGTTCTGACTCTCGCGCAGGTGGGTCACGAAGGGGATATTCAGGTGTCCCAGGTATTTTTCCAGATCGTGGTATATGACGGTGTTTTCGCGCACCCGGTTGGCTACGATGGCGATCTGGGTCTGGTGGCGCGAGACCCTGCCGCTGCTCAAGAGTTCTTCGAGAAAGCGCCGGCAGGCGCGCATATCGATGGGCGAGGGCAGCACCGGCAGGATCAGGGTGTCGACCCGCCTGAGCATCTTGTTGATGACCGGGCCATGGGTGCTGGCGGGGGCGTCCATGACCAGCAGGTCGGTACCCCGGGCGGCCCTCAGGGGGCCCTTCTGGGTGGCGTCTAGGGCCTGGATGTCGGGTATGCCATCGTAGTCCTGGCGGGCCTCCAGCCAGTCGAGGGCCGACTTCTGAGGGTCGAAATCGGCCAGCGCCACCTTCAAGCCCTCGTCGGCGTACCAGGTGGCCAGATTGGTCGCCAGCGTGGTCTTGCCACAGCCGCCCTTGGCGTTCATCAGCATGATGTTGCGCATGGATCGTCCTGCCCTTGTCTGTTCGATGGAATGAATCTCGCATTAGTCTAACCGATCCCCAGTTGTTGCCAAATGGCGTCGACCCGCTGTTTGACCGCCTCGCTCATCTCGATCGGACGACCCCACTCCCGGCTGGTCTCGCCGGGCCATTTGTTGGTGGCGTCGAAGCCGATCTTGGAGCCGAGCCCGGAGACCGGGGAGGCGAAGTCGAGGTAGTCGATGGGGGTGTTCTCGATGATCGTGGTGTCCCGCGCCGGGTCCATGCGGGTGGTCATGGCCCAGATCACGTCCTGCCACTGGCGGACGTTGATGTCGTCGTCCACCACGATCACGAACTTGGTGTACATGAACTGGCGCAGGAAGGACCAGACCCCGAGCAGCACCCGCTTGGCATGGCCCGGGTACTGCTTGCGCATGCTCACCACCGCCATGCGGTAGGAGCAGCCCTCCGGCGGCAGGTAGAAGTCGACGATCTCGGGAAACTGTTTCTGCAGGATGGGCACGAAGACCTCGTTGAGGGCGACCCCGAGGATCGCTGGTTCGTCCGGGGGGCGGCCGGTGTAGGTGCTGTGGTAGATCGGCTCCTCCCGGTGGGTGATGCGCTGATGGTGAAGACCGGGAAGCGCCCGACCTCGTTGTAGTAGCCGGTGTGGTCGCCGAAGGGCCCCTCCGGGGCGCTGTCGTCCGGGTGCAGGTGGCCCTCCAGCACGAACTCTGCGGAGGCGGGCACCTGCAGATCCGAGCCGATGCATCTGACCACCTCGCTGCGGCTGCCACGCAGCAGCCCGGCAAAGGCGTATTCGGAGAGGCTGTCGGGCACCGGGGTGACCGCGGCAAGGAGGGTGGCGGGGTCGGCCCCCAGGGACACCGCCACCGGGAAGGGCTCGCCCGGGTGCTGCTTTTGCCAGTCGCGGAAGTCCAGGGCGCCGCCCCGATGGGCCAGCCAGCGCATGATCACCCGGTTGCGGGCGATCACCTGCATGCGGTAGATACCCAGGTTCTGGCGCGACTTGTGGGGGCCCCGGGTCACCACCAGGCCCCAGGTGATCAGGGGTCCGGCGTCCTCCGGCCAGCAGGTCTGGATCGGCAGGTCGCCCAGTTCTACCGCCTCTCCCTCCTGGACCTGGGCCTGGCAGGGGGCGTTGCGCCGTTCCCTGGGGGCCATGTCCAGGACCTTGCGGAACACCGGCAGTTTCTCCCAGGCGTCTTTCATACCCTTGGGTGGGTCGGGCTCCTTGAGGAAGGCCAGCAGCCGACCCACCTCGCGCAGTGCCTCGACCCGCTCCTCCCCCATGCCCAGGGCGACCCGCTGCGGGGTGCCGAAGAGGTTGCCCAGCAGGGGGTGGCGCGAGCCCTTGACCTGCTCGAACAGCAGCGCCGGCCCCCCGGCCCGCAGGGTGCGGTCGCAGATCTCGGTGATCTCCAGCTGGGGGTCGACCTCGATCTGGACCCGTTTGAGCAGGCCGCGGGACTCCAGTTGATCGATAAAGTCGCGCAGGTCTCGGTACTGCATCTCGTTGATTCCGTGGTGGCCTGGCATGACCATACCAGAGGCATGGTCCTGGGCAAACCGTCACACTCTGCCTATAAATCAACTTGAAAAGCGTAGAAATATGACTAATATTAGGAAAATCTAATATTTTATCCGAGTAAATTACTATGAAATACCTTACGGCTCAGCGATGGTGGATTCTGCTCCTGGCCCTGCTGCCCCTGGTGGTTCGGGCGGAGTTGCAGACCGCTCCGGCACAACTGCGCGAATCGGTACGGGAGTTCTGGCTGGACGGAACCGTCGAGGCGATCAACCGCAGCACGGTATCGGCCCAGACCAGTGGCCAGGTGGTGAAGATCTTCTATGACGTGGACGACTATGTGAAGCAGGGTGCGGTGCTGATCCAGCTCAAGGACACCCAGCAGAAGGCCCGGCTGCATAAGGCCGAGGCCGATCTGAAGGAGGCGGTGGCACGACTGCAGGAGGCGGAGGACGAGTACCGGCGGGTCAAGGACCTGTATACCAGGAAGCTGGTCTCCCAGTCGAAGATGGACAAGGCGACCGCCACTCTGAAAGCGGCCCGGGCCCGCCAGGACGTGGCCAGTGCCGGCCTCATCCAGGCCAGTGAGCAGCTCGAGTACACCCGGGTGAAGGCCCCTTACAGCGGTATCGTCACCAAGCGCTACGTGGAGGTGGGGGAGACGGCCAGGCCGGGCCAGAAACTGATGAGCGGAATCTCCCTGGAGCAGCTACGGGTGTTGGTGGACGTGCCCCAGAGCCTGATCCCGACCATCCGCAAGCTGGGTAAGGCACGGGTGCTGCTGCCGGATGGGGGTTCCGTCGAGGCGATCAAGCTCACGGTATTCCCCTTTGCCCACAAAGAGAGCAACACCTTCCAGGTGCGCCTCGACCTGCCCCGGGGCACCACCGACCTGTTCCCCGGGATGTTCGTCAAGTGCGCCTTCGTGACCGGCACCCAGAAGCAGCTGGTGGTGCCCCGCCAGGCGGTGGTCTATCGCTCCGAGGTGACCGCTCTCTATGTGGTCGACAAGGACGGGCGGGTCCATTTCCGCCACGTCAAACTGGGCCATGCGGTGCGCCCTGACGGCCAGGTGGTGATCTCCGGTCTGACCCCGGGCGAACGGGTGGCCCTCGATCCGATTGCCGCGGGGGCGCTGCTCAAGCAGCAGCTGCGGGAGGTGGTGCATGACTAAGCTGGGACTCTCCGGGCGCATCGCGCGCCAGTTTCAGGGCAGTCAGATCACTCCCCTGCTGGCCCTGGTGGGGCTGCTGCTGGGTGTCTTCGCGGTGCTGGTCACCCCACGCGAGGAGGAACCGCAGATCAACGTCACCTTCGCCAATGTCTTCATCCCCTTTCCCGGGGCCTCGGCCAGCGAGATCGAGAGCCTGGTGGCCACCCCGGCGGAGCAGGTGCTGTCGGAGATCCAGGGTATCAAGCATGTCTACTCCACCTCCCGTCCGGGCATGGCGGTGCTGACGGTACAGTTCCGGGTCGGCGAGGACCGGGAGGACGCCATCGTGCGCCTGTTCAGCAAGGTCTATTCGAACCGGGACTGGCTGCCGGCCAACCTGGGCGTGGGCCAGCCGATCATCAAGCCGAAGGGCATAGACGACGTGCCCATCATCACCGCCACCCTCTGGTCTGAGGACCCGCAGGTGGGGGCCTTCGAGCTGGGCCAGGTCGCCCATGCCCTGGAGGCAGAGCTGAAGCGGGTGCCCGGGACGCGGGATGTCTACACCATCGGCAACCCGGACCGGGTGGTGCATGTACAACTCGATCCCCAGGCCCTGGCGGGCTACGACATCGACTTGGACGAACTGCGTAGGGCGCTGCGCGCCGGCAACCATGTACGCGACAATATCGGCGTCACCGCCAACAACCACGAGTTGCTGGTACAGGCGGGAACCTTCCTCAGCTCCGCCGAGGAGATCTCCGACCTGGTGGTGGGGGTCCACGATGGCAAGCCGGTGTTTCTGCGCGACGTGGCCAAGGTCGAACAGGAGGCGGATCTGCCCAGGCAGTACGTCTGGCTGGGGGTGGGGCCGCAGGGTGAGAACAAGGGGCTGCCGCTGGGCGAGAAGTTCCCGGCGGTGACCCTGGCGGTGGCCAAGAAGCCGGGCACCAACGCAGTGGAGATCGCCAAGGCGGTGATCGACCGCTTCAGTGAACTGCGCGGGACCTTCATCCCCGAGGGGGTCCACGCCACCATCACCCGCAACTATGGCGAGACCGCCGAGGCCAAGGCCAACAAGCTGATCGGCAAGCTGGTGTTCGCCACCCTCTCGGTGGTGCTGCTGGTGCTGATCGCCATCGGCTGGCGCGAGGCCATCATCGTCGGCGCGGCAGTGGTGGTGACCCTGGCGGTGACCCTGTTCGCCTCCTGGGCCTGGGGCTTCACCCTCAACCGGGTCTCCCTGTTCGCCCTGATCTTCTCCATCGGCATCCTGGTGGACGACGCCATCGTGGTGGTGGAGAACGTCCACCGTCACCTGGCCCAGGGGGCGCGAAACCTGCGCGAGGCGATCCCCAGGGCGGTAGACGAGGTGGGAGGACCGACCATCCTGGCGACCTTCACGGTGATTGCCGCGCTGCTGCCCATGGCCTTCGTCACCGGCCTCATGGGGCCTTATATGAGTCCGATACCGATCAACGCCAGCACCGGCATGCTGATCTCCCTGGTGGTGGCCTTCGTCTTCACCCCCTGGCTGAGCAACCACCTGGTGGTGGGGCACGCCCCGGCCGGCGCCGGGCATCCCCGGGGGCCGGAGTCGGGGCGGATGTATGGGCTGTTCAGCCGGGTGATGACCCCCTTCCTGGCCGGCCGCGGGGGAGTACGGATGCGCTGGCTGTTGCTGTTCGGCATCCTGCTGCTGATCGCCGCCTCGCTGGCCCTGGTGGTCAGCAAATCGGTGGTTCTGAAGATGTTGCCGTTCGACAATAAATCGGAGTTTCAGGTGGTACTCGACATGCCCGAGGGTAGCAGCCTCGAGCAGACCACCCGGGTGCTCGACGAGATGGGCGACTATCTGGCCGGGGTTAGGGAGGTGACCGACTATCAGGTCTATGCCGGCACCGCCGCGCCGATCGGCTTCAATGGCCTGGTCCGCCAGTACTACCTGCGCGCGGGCCCCGATGTGGGTGACATCCAGGTCAACCTGCTGGACAAGCATCGACGCCAGCGCAAGAGCCACGAGATCGCCCTGGCGGTGCGCGGGCCCCTGCAGGCGATCGCCCGCAAGTACCGGGGCAACGCCAAGATCGTCGAGGTGCCGCCGGGACCACCGGTCCTCTCGCCCCTGGTGGCGGAGGTCTATGGTCTCGACTACCAGGGACAGATCGAGGTGGCGCGCCAGGTGCGCCAGGTGTTCGAGCAGACCCCAGAGATCGTCGACGTGGACGACAGCGTGGAGTACCCGTCGGCCAAGTTCGTGGTGCGCGTGGACCGCGCCAAGGCGGCCCGGCTCGGGGTCTCCCAGAGTAGCCTGGTGGACGCCCTGACCAGTGTACTGGAGGGCGAGGACGTGACCTATGTGCACGGTGCGCGGCTCAAGTACGCGGTACCGATCCGCATCGAATACGCCGATGCGGACAAGGCCGATCTGGACCAGGTGCTCTCCCTGAGGGTGCGCTCCCGGGCCGGCAAGCTGGTGCCCCTGTCGGAACTGGTGGAGATCGTCCCGCGCCTGCGCGAGGTGTCGATCCAGCATAAGGACCTGCTGCCGGTGGTCTATGTCACCGGTGACATGGCCGGCAAGATCGACAGCCCGCTGTATGGGATGTTCGATATCGCCGGCCGGCTGCCGGACGAGATCGGCCAGGAGTTTCTGCAACAGCCGGACAACCCCTACGAGTACAGCCTCAAGTGGGATGGCGAGTGGCAGGTCACCTATGAGACCTTCCGGGACATGGGTATCGCCTACTCGGTGGGCCTGCTGATGATCTACCTGTTGGTGGTGGCGCAGTTTCGCAGCTACCTGGTGCCGCTGGTGATCATGGCGCCGATTCCCCTGACCTTGGTCGGCATTCTGCCCGGCCACGCCCTGATGCACTGGCTGACCGGCGCCACCCAGTTCACCGCCACCTCGATGATCGGCATGATCGCCCTGGCGGGCATCATCGTGCGCAACTCGATCCTGCTGGTGGATTTCGTCAATCAACAGGTGCGTGAGGGCATGGGGCTCGAGCAGGCGGTGATCAACGCCGCTGCGGTGCGCGCCAAGCCCATCGCCCTGACCGCCCTGGCGGCCATGGCGGGGGGCTTCTTCATCCTCGACGATCCGATCTTCAGCGGCCTGGCGGTGTCACTGATCTTCGGCCTGCTGGTCTCCACCCTGCTGACCCTGGTGGTGATCCCGGTGGTCTACTATGCCGCCATGCACCGGAGCGTCGATAGATTGCACCAGACCGGTTGAAGAGAGAAAGGTGGCCAGGCCCGCCCACTCCCGGGCGGGCTCACTGCCCACCCTAGTGTGGAAATGCATTAGGGTTTTCCATGATCTGGGGTGTGTGCGGTCCCGGTCTCATGGGTGTTAGCGAGGGCCCTGCGCATGAAGCGCTGCCAGTCCTTGAGCCGCTTCTTGATCAGCAGCATGCCATCGAAGTAGGGCACCACCCGATTGTCGCGAATGATCTCGCGCCCCTTGGGGCCGAGGGCGAACTGGATGAATCGGTTGGCCTCCGCGCTGTTGGGGCTGTGCGGATCGAACACCAGGAACAGGGGGCGGTAGAGCAGGTAGTCGCCGGTGCGGATATTCTCGAAGCTCGGGTCCTTGCCCTCCAGCTTGAGGATCTTGAGATCCCGCTTGTGGGCGCTGGCGACACCGGTCACCGCGATGGCGTCCCGGTCCTTCTCCACCGCCTTCTCTAGTGGGCCGGAGGATTTGTAGACATAGTTGCTCTTGAACTCGATCTCATAGTCCTCGAACAGGTGCTTACGCAGGGCGTAACCGACCCCGGAGATCTTGCCCCGGCGGATCAGCAGGTGGATGGGCCGTTTCTCACCCCCCAACTGAGCCCAGTTGGTGATCTTGCCCATATAGAGGTCACGCAGTTGCTTGAGGCCGATCGAATCTACCGGGTTGTCCTTGTGCACCACCACCACCAAGGCGTCCCAGGCCACCGGGATCATCTTTACACCGGTCTCCTGACGATTGTGGGGCAGGGTGTAGCGACAGGACCCGCCGATATCCGCCGTACCTGTGACGATGGAGCGGATACCCTTGGTCGCCCCGCCGCCGCTGATGCTGATGTGGGTGCCCGTGGCCTTTTCGTAGGCCGCGGCCAGGTCCGCCATGAAGGCCTTGCGGGTGATACCGCAACCGACCCAGGAGAGTTCGGTCGCCAGGGTGGTAACGGAGGTCAGGGCAAGGAGCAGAGTCGCCAGGAGGCGGGCTCGGGAGAGGTGTTGAATCAAAATGACAGCTCCAATTCAAGCAATCCTTGCGCTATTACACTGGTCTCGGCGAGGAGATGATTGGGGTTGGTCGTCCGGGCCCTGCCGTCTTGTGTGGTTGACGGTCTCTGACGGTTGTGGCCCACCAGATGGGAGAATAGCGGAAATCTGTGAATATGTGTAAACTTTTCTGTGGGCCAGTCGATCGTTCGGCAGTGGTCAGCTGGCCGCGCCCGTGTGGGTGGAGAGGATGAAGAGCAGGCCGAGGAACAGCAGGCCGATGGTGACCAGCAGCCAGAACAGGAGCTGGTAGAGGGTGAGCAGGCGCGAGGTCAGCGCCAGTTCACGTAATGCCACGGCGTGTAGGTGCCCGTAGATCAGGGTGGTGATTGCCAGGGAGAGGGCCAGCAGCAGGCAGAGGTTGATGGCGATGCTGAGCCGGGAGAGGGTCTCCGGGACGCCGGCGATCTGCATCTCGGGTAACAGGCGGTAGGCCCAGTAGCCGAGTAGCAGCCCGCTGATGATCGACAGGCAGAGCCCTCCAAGCAGGGCCAGGAAATGTCGTTGGGTCTGGGTCATGGGTCTGGCGCCCCGGGTAGTCTGTGAAATGGCACGCCAGTATAACCCGATCGGTTCCTGGAGGCCCCCCTCGCGTATCGATGTCATGGCAACGGATTCGCCCGCGAAGTCCCCACCAGGCACTCGAGTCATGACCGGCCTGCCTGCGTCCCTGGTCGGGTCTTCTCCCCACCTACATCCCCGATCGGCGCGACCGGGGCGTCGGTCACCAGGGGTTCGACCTCGAGGCGGGTGAGGCCCTCGAGGAAGGCAACGAGCTCTGCCTGCTCCAGCGCACTGAGAGGCAAGGGGCGGATCAGCGGGTCGAGTTCTGCGTTGGTCACCCTCTCTGGTCATAGAAGGCCACCACCTCGGCCAGGCTGCCGTCGCGCATGTAGGGGGCGGTGAGCGTCAGGTTACGCAGACTCGGCACCTTGTAGCGCCAGCGGTCACCGGCAGAGGGATCTTGGCCGGAGCGCCTACATCCGCCACCGCCTTGGCCCGCCGCTCACTCGGCCCGGCGCAGGCTGAGTAGTGGGGGCTGCAGCAGCAGTGGCCGGGTGGCGAGCAGGCCGGCGAGGCCGATCCCCAGCACCGCCCCGCCCACCCCGCCGAGCCAGAGCCAGGAGGAGAAGCCGTAGTCCAGCTGAAAGACCTGACGGGCCAGCAGCTGGCCGATGAGATAGGCGGCGAGGGAGGCGAGCAGGCCGGCGAGCAGGCCCAGGGAGGCGAACTCCACCGCCGCGGCCCCCAGCAGCTGGCTGCGGCTGGCCCCCAGGGTGCGCAGGATGGCCGCCTCCCGGCGGCGCCCCTCGGCCCCCGCCTGGATCCCGGCATAGAGCACCAGCAGGCCGGCCGCCAGGGTGAACAGGAAGACATACTCGACCGCGGCGCTGCCCCGCGCCATCACCCGGCGTACCTGCTGGAGGATCGCCGAGACATCCAGCAGGGTGACATTGGGGAAGCGCCGGATCAGTTCGCCGGCAAGCGCTTCTTGGTCGGGCGCGAGGTGAAAGCTGGTGACATAGGTGGCGGGCCGCTCCCGCAGGGTGCGCGGCGAGCCGACGACGAAGAAGTTGACGTTGAAGCTGTCCCACTTGACCGAGCGCAGGCTGGTGACCGGGGCGCTGAGCGACTCCCCCGCCAGCTCGAAGGTGAGCCGGTCGCCGAGGGTGATGCCCAGGCTCTTGGCGATGCCCTGCTCCACCGAGAACTGGGGCGGGGCCTGCGGGTCGGGCCACCAGCGCCCGGCGGTGATCTGGTTGTCCGACTGGGGTCGTATGCCCCAGCTGAGATTGAACTCCCGGGTCGCCAGGCGACGCGCCCTCGGGTCCTGGTAGTCCTGCTCGCGCACCGGATGCTGGTTGATGTGGGTGAGGCGTGCGCGCACCATGGGGTGCAGGCCTGAATCCGCAATCCCCCGTTGCTGCAGGAAGTCCGCCAGTGGTTGGGCCTGCTGCGGCAGGATATTGATGAGGAAGCGGTTGGGGGCCTGCCGGGGGAGGCTGTGCTCCCAGGTGTCGAGTAGGTCGATGCGCACCACCGCCAGCAGCAGCATGGCCATGATGCCCAGGCCAAATCCGCAGATCTGCAGCAGGGTGGTGGTGGGGTGGCGGCTCAGGGAGGCCAGGCCGAAGCGGTGGATGCCCCGGGCATGGCGCTGCCAAAACCCGGCCAGGCGGATCAGCAGCAGCCCCAGCAGCAACAGGGCCGCCAGCAGCAGGGCCACCCCGGCCAGCAGGTAACCGGCCAGCCGGCTGTCGCCGGCCTGCCAGAAGAGCAACAGCCCCAGGCTGCCGCTGGCGGCGAGGGCGAGTAGCCAGGGGCCGGCGGGGGCGGGGCCCAGTTCGCGACGCAACACCCGCAGCGGCGGTACCCGTGGCAGGCGCAGCAGATTCGGCAGGGCGAAACCCAGCAGGGTCAGGGCGCCGGTGGCCAGGCCGGTGAACAGCGGCCAGGGCGAGGGTGGCGGCAGCGACTGCACCAGCCAGTCGCCGAGCAGGGCCACCAGCAGGCTCTGGGCCAGGTAGCCGACCCCGGCCCCCAGTAGACCGCAGGCGAGCAGCAGCAACAGCAGCCGCAGCAGCAGCCCGTTGCGCAGCAGGCCCCGGCTGGCGCCGAGGCAGCGCATGATGGCGACCGCATCCGCTTGGCGTTCCACCAGCCGGCGGCTGGCCAGGGCCACCGCCGCGGCAGTCACCAGCACCGCCATCAGCGCGGCCAGGGCGAGGAAACGCGAGCCCCGCTGCAGGGCAATGCGCAGCTCGGGTCGGGCATCCTCGATGGAGAGCAGGCGGGCATTGCCGGGCAGATGTGATTGGCTCCAATGGCGGAATCGGGTGACCCGGGCCGGTTCCCCGGCCAGCAGCAGGCGGTGGCGCACCCGGCTGGCCGGGGTCACCAGGCCGGTGGCGGGGATGTCCTGCAGGTTGAGCAGCAGGCGCGGGGCCAGTTGGAACAGGTTGCCGCCGCGGTCCGGTTCCAGCAGGATCTGACGGGTGAGCTTGAGCCGCGACTTGCCCAGGCCGATGCTGTCGCCGGGCCGGGCCTGCAGCAGCGCTAGCAGGCGTGGCTCCGCCCAGGCCTCGCCGGGCGGGGGGATGGCGCGCAGCGCCGGCTCCGGGTCGCCGGTGGGCCCACGCAGCAGCAGCCGGCCGCGCAGGGGATAGCCCTGCTCCACCGCCTTGACCTGCACCAGCTGGGGCCGCTCCCGGTACATCAGCACGCTGGGAAAGCTGAGGCTGTGGACTTGTCGGAGGCCGAGTTGCCGGGCCTCCTGGTCGAAACTGCCGGGCAGGGGCTCTGGGGATTCGATCACCAGGTCGGCGGCCAGCAGTTCGTTGCCCTGGTAGCGCAGGGCCTGTGCGACCCGGTCGGTGAAGAAGCCCACCGAGGTGACCGCCGCCACCGCCAGGATCAGCGCCAGGGCCAGCAGGCGCAGGTCGCCGCCGCGCCAGTCGCGCCACAAGCCGCGCAGGGCGAAGCGCAGGCCGTTCACAGGCGGCTCAGACGCCCCTGGTCGAGGCGCAGGCGGCGGTCGCAGCGCTCGGCCAGGGCGGTATCGTGGGTCACCAGCACCAGCGCCACGTCGCCCGCTTGGCGCAGTTGCAGCAGCAGCTCGATGATCTGCGCGCCGGTGCCCTGGTCCAGGTTGCCGGTGGGTTCGTCGGCGAATACGACCTGGGGGCCGGGGGCGATGGCCCGGGCGATGGCGATACGCTGCTGCTCGCCGCCGGAGAGCTGGCGCGGGTAGTGGTCGGCGCGGGCGCTCAGTCCGACCTGCGCGAGGGCCTCATGGGCCCGCTCGGCCAGTTCACGCTGGCCCTGGGCCGCGCTGGGTACGGGCGCCACCGCGGCCAGTTCCAGGGGCAGCAGGATGTTCTCCAGGGCGGTGAGGGTGGGCAGCAGCTGGAAGTTCTGGAACACGAAGCCTACCCGGCCCGCCCGCAGCCGTGCCCGGGCATCCTCGTCCAGGGCCGACAGCGCCTGTCCCAGCAGCCACACCTCGCCCCGGCTCGGCCGGTCCAGGCCGGCCAGCAGGCCCAGCAGGGTGGACTTGCCCGATCCGGAGGCGCCGAGGATCGCCAGCGCCTCGCCCCGGGCCACCTCCAGCTCGAGCCGGTGCAGGATCACCAGCCGGCCAGCGGGCCCCCTGACCTCCTTGTGCAGGTCCCGGGCAAGCACCTGGGGCGGTGGGGTGGAAGCGGCGGTTGGCGGCATCTGGTTCCCTTTGGGGTGAAACCCGGGCAGAATCTGCCGGGCCAGGGGGCTGCCGTGTTTAGCCATATGCAGCCAAACCCTGTGGACTGCCACGGCCTCCCGGGTTCAATGTCATCGACTGCCCTAGTGGCCTGGTCATGACGGTCGAGGTCAGGCCCATTCTGCCAGAGTCGGGGGCTCTATGCCGAGGATTATACCCACCATTGGACTGCTGCTACTGCTCTTCAGCCTGTCTGCCAATGCCCTGGAGCGCAGCCTGCTGGTGCTGGGGGACAGCCTCAGCGCCGCCTACGGCATCCCCAGGGAGGCGGGCTGGGTGCAGCTGCTGGAGCGGCGCCTGGCGGCGCTGCGGCCGCCCTGGCGGCTGGTCAACGCCAGTATCTCCGGTGAGACCACGGCGGGCGGGCTGACGCGCCTGCCACGGCTGCTGGAACGCCACCGGCCCCGCCTGGTGATCATCGAGTTGGGTTCCAACGATGGCCTGCGGGGCCTGAGCCTGGCGCGCATGGAGGAGAATCTGCACGCCATGATCGGGCTGGCGCGAGCCCGGGGCGCGCGGGTGCTGCTGGTGGGGGGGCGCCTGCCGCCGAACTATGGCGAGGCCTACGCCACTGCCTTCCGGCAAGGCTTCCAGGCGTTGGCCGAGTCTGAGCAGGTGGCGCTGGTGCCCTTCCTGCTGGCGGGGGTGGCGGAGGATCGCCAGCAGATGCAGGCGGACGGCTACCACCCCCGGGCCGAGGCCCAACCACGGCTGCTGGAGAATGTCTGGCCCAGGCTCGAGGCCCTGCTGGGGGATGACGACTGAGTCGATGCGACTCAGCAGGCCTGGGCCAGCTGTCGTTCGCTCACCACCTGGTCGCGGCCCTGGTGCTTGGCCAGATAGAGGGCCTGGTCGGCCCGCTCCAGCAGCTCCTCCGGGCCCTCGCCCTGGCGTATGCTGGCGGCGCCCACAGAGATGCTGATGCCGGGCAGCCGGGCCTTGTCCTTCTTGCGGATCAATACCAGCTTGGCCACCGCGTCGTGGATCGTCTCGGCCAGGTTCAGGGCCTGCTCGATATCGCCGCCGGGGATCACCAGGGTGAACTCCTCGCCGCCGAAGCGTGCCGCCATCTTCTCCCCCTCGGCGTGACGCTTGAGGATCCCCGCCACCCGGCGGATCACCTCGTCACCGATGAGGTGTCCATAGCGGTCGTTGAACAGCTTGAAGTGGTCGATATCCAGCATCAGCAGGGAGAGGGGGCGCTCGGGTACGGGCGCCTCCTCGAGCAGCTGGTCGAGCCGGTTGGCCAGGGCCTTGCGGTTGTAGAGGCCGGTGAGGGCATCGGTATAGGCCTCCTGGCGTACCTCTTCCAGTTCGGCCTGCAGCTGTTCGATCTCCTCCCTGCTCTGGTCCAGGTGGCTGCGCAACTGGCTGCTGTTGTGGTGGGCCTGCTGGGTGGCTTGCAGCAGGTTGGCCACGATGGTGCGCAAGTGGGCAAGCTCCGGGTTGAGCTGCAACTGGTCGATCTGTTGCGCCAGCAGGGTCTCGTAGTCCTCGAAGCCCTGCGTGTGCTCGCTTACTCCCTGCAGCAGTTGGGTGATGATCTGCTGGATGTCGTCGACATGGCCGTCCAGCTCCCGCTCCTGTTCCTGGACGAAGAAGCGTTCGAACAGCTCGCCGAGGAAATAGCCGTCCAGGTTGTCGCAGCGCTCCAGGTGGTGGTCGATCTCGTGGTTGAGTTCGGCATGGCGCTTGGCCGCGTATTCATAGGCGATGGCATAGTTGGCGGGGGTCGCGGGTATCTGGTGTACTGTGAGAAACTGGTTGGCGTGAGCAGCGAGGGTTTGGGTGACGGTGTCCGGATCCTGAATCTGGAAGGGGGTCTTATTTTTCATTCTCTAACAGCCTTAGTTTGATTCGTCGGAAAAAACCTCCACTGTTCGATAGGCCGCCTGCTGCCGGCCAGGCAGCTTTACCGCGGCCGTCTCCTCAGTTAGGGTGTTACATCGACCCGTACCATGAAAACTATAATTTTCATGGAAAATATTCTGTAACATTCTGTCAATCATCTGCTTGTTCCCGCCCGATTCCCGTCTCATGCCACGCCTTTTATCTGGTTTTTTCGCACTCCTCTGGATCGTTGGATGCAGCCCGGGATCGAGCGAGCGCCATCAGACCCTCTACGTCTTTGGCACCCTGCTGGAGGTCACCGCCTACGGCGCAGGGGCGGACGACTTCGATCGGGCGGTGCGAGGGCTGGAGGAGGCGCTTCAGCAGATGCACCGGCAATGGCACGCCTGGCAGGGCGAGGGAGAGCTGGTGCGCCTCAACCGGGCCCTGGCGGAAGGCCGCATACTGCAGGTGGACGCCCAGCTGGCCGGGCTGCTGCGCCGCGCCCAGGTCTACGCGCGCCAGAGTGACGGCCTGTTCAACCCGGCCATCGGCCGCCTCATCGCCCTCTGGGGGTTTCATGCCGATGAGCCCCCCACGGGACCGCCGCCCGACCCCGCGGCTATCGCGGCGCTGGTGCGCCAGGCCCCGGGGATGGCAGACCTGGAGATTGCAGGGCGGTGGATCAGCAGCGACAACCCCGCGGTGCAGCTCGACCTGGGGGCCTTCGCCAAGGGTTATGCGCTCAACCTGGCCATAGAGAGGCTGCGGGGGCAGGGGATCAGGAATGCCATCGTCAACGCCGGCGGCGACCTCTGCGTCTCCGGCCGGCATGGCGATCGACCCTGGCGCATCGGTGTGCGCCACCCCCAAGGCCAGGGGGTTATCGCCTCCCTCGATGCGGCAGATGGTGAGTGTGTACTTACTTCTGGAAACTACGAGCGCTATCGCGAGTTTGCCGGGGTGCGGTATGCCCATATCATCGACCCGCGCAGCGGCTACCCGGTGCGCCACGTGGCCTCGGCCACGGTGATCAGCCCGGATGGCGCATTGGCGGACGCGGCGGCCACGGCCCTGAGTGTGGCCGGGCCTAAGCAGTGGCGGCGTATCGCCCGGCGCATGGGGCTGAAACTGGTGATGCTGGTGGACGAGCAGGGCCGGGTCTGGCTTACCCCGGAGATGCGGGCGCGGGTCCACTTCGAAGGTACACCCCCGCCGTTCTCGGTCACGCCTCTCGATAGAGACGCCCCAGCACCGCTACCACCGCCCCCGTGAGGTGTTGCAGATCCTCCATGGAGATGACATAGGGAGGCATCAGATAGACCAGGCGGCCGAACGGGCGCACCCAGACCCCGGCCTCCACCAGCAGCGGCTGGATCACCCGCATCTCCACCGGCTCGCGCAGCTCCACCACGCCGATGGTCCCGAGTACCCGCACCTCGGTCACCTGAGGCAACTCCCGGCAGGGGGCCAGGCCCATCTTGAGCCCCTCCTCGATGGCGGCGATCCGCGCCTGCCAGGGGGAATCGAGCAGCAGGGCGATGCTTGCCAGGGCGGCGCTGCAGGCCAGGGGGTTGGCCATGAAGGTGGGGCCGTGCATGAACAGGCCGGGCTCGCCGGCGGTGATGGCCTGGCTGATCTGCCCGGTCGTAAGGCAGGCGGCCAGGGTCAGATAGCCACCGGTGAGGGCCTTGCCGAGACAGAGGATGTCCGGGGCGATGCCGGCATGTTCGCAAGCGAACAGCCGCCCGGTGCGGCCGAAGCCGGTGGCGATCTCATCGGCGATCAGCAGCACCCGGTGACGATCGCAGAGACCCCGCAACTGGCTCAGGTAGTCCGCCGAGTAGAAGCGCATGCCCCCGGCGCCCTGCACGATGGGTTCGACGATGACCCCCGCCAGCTCATCCCGGTGGTCAGCGATCAAGGCCTCGAGACGGTCGATTTCGGCCGGGTCGCAGGGGCTGCCGAAGGGGCTGCTAGGGGCCTCGGCAAAGAGTTGTTGCGGCAGCGCCCTGGAGAACAGGGCATGCATGCCGGTCACCGGGTCGCACACCGACATGGCGCCGCAGGTGTCCCCATGATAGCCATGGCGCAGGCTGAGGAAGCGCTGGCGCCGTGGTTCGCCGCGGCTGTGCCAGTACTGGATGGCCATCTTCAGGGCTACCTCCACCGCCACCGAGCCGGAGTCGGCGAAGAAGACCGTCTCCAGGGGCGGTGGGGTCAGGTCCACCAGACGGCGCGCCAGCGCCACCGCCGGGGGATGGGTGAGCCCGCCGAACATCACATGGGCCATGGATGCGAGCTGCGTCTCGATGGCCTGGTTCATTACCGGATGGTTGTAGCCATGGATGGCGCACCACCAGGAGGACATGCCGTCGATCAGCTCCCGCCCGTCCGCCAGACGCAGGCGCACGCCCCGGGCCGATACCACAGGAAACACCGGCAGACCGCTGCCGATGGCGCTGTAGGGGTGCCAGACGTGGTGGTGGTCGTAATCAATCCAGTCGGGGACTGGTTGGGATGTGGGGTGACGCATCTGATGGTCCGGGGCAATGCTTCTGGTGCTGGCGGCGAGGTTAGCAGATCTGCCATGCGTTTGCCGACCCTGCCCGGCCGGGGCGAAAGAGATTTTGGTCGGGGGCGTCGTCTGCTCTATGATGAACGGCGATTCCGACTATCAACGAACCAGGAGAGAGCGATGGAATAACCCATAATTGCCGCCAAGGAACCGATCGAGGTCGAGTTGAGCAAGGACAAGGAGTACTGGTGGTGCGCCTGTGGTCGTTCGGCCGGCCAGCCCTTCTGTGACGGCTCGCACAAGGGGTCGGGCATCGAGCCGGTGGCCTTCAAGGCGGCGAAGGATGGCAAGGCCTGGTTGTGTCGCTGCAAAAGGACCAAGACCCCGCCCTACTGCGACGGCAGCCACAAGGGGCTCTGACACCACGGCCTTGGCGGGTGACACCGGGCCCGGTGTCACCCGCCCAGTGCGTTATACGTTGGCCGGCAGGGCGCAGGGCGCCCGGGGTTGCGTGACGGTGTGCAACGCCATCACGGGCCAGTGCAGCTTTCCTTGCGTCACTGTATAACCTTGCTTGTGCAGACAGCTGCTTATGGCTTAAACCACAGGTGGGGCCAAACCTGGCCCCTGCAGGCCGGAGAGTTATCGAAGAGGATTCTTCTCGGATGGGTTCTCTATAGGGCAGGACGTGGGAATTGAGATCGTCCTTGTAGGCTGAATCCTACACATCTTTGAGGAATTCCCTACAAACCATGGATGAAACCCGTTCTATACTGATTGCAACAGGGACGATGATTGATCTGGCAGGATGCAGCAGGGACGATGACCAATTTGATACAGACAGGGAGTTCAGTATCGGGCGCTGGATGCGCTGATCCCCAAAGCCTGCTCCATGGAATGGAGCGGGCTTTTTTATTTTTGCGCAAAAAGGAGAGCAAAGATGAAACGCCTATTCCACTATACGGCCCCCATGATGCTGCTTTTTTCGGCCCTGGCCAGCGCGGGACCGGTGAACATCAATACGGCCTCGGCGAAACAGATCGCGGCGGAGTTGAAAGGGGTCGGTGAGGTCAAGGCCCAGGCCATCGTCGATTATCGGGCGGCCCATGGTCCATTCCGGTCCGCTACCGAGCTGGTCAAGGTCAAAGGCATCGGGAAGGGTACAGTAAAAATGAATCGTTCCAATATCCTGCTGGGCAAGAGAAAGGGCATGTGATCTTTTGCCCATTGCGCCAACCGAACCGAAATGAATCGGGACGCCTCCTTTACCGGGGGCGTTTTTATACTGGGTGAGCTGCATCTGGGCATTTAGGCCGCGATCAGATCCATCATCTCCGCCACATCGGATATCCTCCAGACCATTACATCACTCCGCCTCTGCCGCTCGGCACCGCCATAGATCAGGGCGGCATGTTTGGGGGGCGACGGCAGTCTGGACATCAGCGTTCGCAACCCTCTGAAATAGTCGTTGCTGATGGTGGCGCCCGCCTTGATCGCTACGGGAATGATATTGGGCCCCTGTTCGATAATCAGGTCGACCTCGTTACCCTTGGGGTCACGCCAGAAGTAGAGGTTACTGCGCTTGCCCCGGTGGTATCGATATTTCAGGGCGTCGATGATCACCAGGTTCTCGATCAGATTGCCCCTGAGTGGATGGCGGTTTATATGCAGTTCATTTTCAGCGCCGAGCAGATAGGATGCCAGGCCGACATCATAAAAATAGAGCTTTGGGGATTTGATCTGTCGCTTGGAGAGATTGTTATGCCAGGGTTGCAGCAGAAATACCACGAAGCTTGCCTTCAGTAGGGTAAGCCAACTGCGGACGGTGGTGTGGGATATGCCGACATCGTTACCTAGGCCCTGGAGATTGAGTAACTGGCCGACGCGCCCGGCGCATAGGCGCACGAATTTCTCGAACAACCCGAGGTCTTTGATGGCAAGGAGTTGTCGGATGTCGCGCTCAACATAGGTCTCCACATAGTCGCCGAGCGCCTGGGTGGGTTGGATACCTGCATCATAGATACGTGGATAGAACCAGTCAGTAGCTGCCGGTCGAGCGTCTGTTCGACACCGGCTGCAGTGAGTTCCTGCATACTCAGTGGCAGCAGCTTCAGGAGCGCGGTGCGTCCGGCAAGCGACTGGGTAATCGTCGTCATCACCTCAAACTGCTGACTGCCGGTTAAAACATACTGGCCGGGTGCGTTGCGCTCATCGACCCTGGGTTGCAGATAGGAGGTCAGTTGCGGCACCCGCTGGATCTCATCCAGGATCGCGCCTTCGGGATAGCCCGCGAGGAAGCCAAGCGGATCGCTGTTGGCGAATTCGCGGACGTCGGGACGCTCGAGATTGACGTAAGGCATCTCCGGGAAGGCGGCGCGACAGAGGGTGGTCTTGCCACTCTGGTGCGGGCCGGTGATGGTAATGATGGGGTATTGCCTCGCCAGTTGCCGGGCAACGGGCTGGAGGGTGCGTGGAATCATGACGACCGTCCCCCTGAGTCTTGGGTGTAATTTGAACTTGGAACTTTCTTATTACGCCAATGGCGGGCTGCGCGGGGGGCGTTGTCAGCCGAATGGGGCCTTCAATCCGCCGGGGTCAACCAGCTGCGCAGCAGGATCAGGGCCCCACTGGCCCCCAGGCCACTGCCGAGCAGGGTCGCGGCAGTGGCGGGAATCAGTGCGCCGTCACCGAACACCAGCAGCAGGGTGCCGCTCAGGAGCAGGCTGCTGCCGCTGACGACGGTGACAGTGGTGCGGTGATTGGTGCGCAGCTGCCGCCTGATCTGGTCCAGCTCGCGGGAACGCCAGTTGACCACCAGCCGGCCACTCTCGGCGTCGTCGATCAGTTTGTTGAGTTTGACCGGCAGGTCGGGCAGCTGCTCGCCAAGCTTGGGCAGGTTCTCCCGCAGCTTGCGCACGAAGGCGCGTCGCCCGATCTGCTCGCTCATCCAGTGTTCCAGGAAGGGCTTGGCGGTGGTCCAGAGGTCGAGCTGGGGGTAGAGCATGCGCCCCAGCCCCTCGATGTTGAGCAGGGTCTTCTGCAGCAGCACCAGCTGGGGCTGGACCTCCATGTCGAAGCGCCGGGCGGTCTGAAACAGGCGCAGCAGAAAGTGACCGAAGGAGATCTCGCTCAGGGGCCGCTCGAAGATCGGCTCGCAGACCGTGCGTATGGCCGACTCTAACTCCTCCACCCGGGTCTCCTCGGGGACCCAGCCGGATTCCACGTGGAGCTCGGCGACCCGCCGGTAGTCGCGATTGAAGAAGGCCAGCAGGTTCTCCGCCAGGTAGCGCTTGTCACCCTCGGTGAGGGTGCCCATGATGCCGAAGTCGACCGCGATATAGCGGCCACTGGGTTCCACGAAGATGTTTCCCGGGTGCATGTCGGCATGGAAGAAGTTGTATTTGAAGACCTGGGTGAAGAAGATCTCCACCCCCCGCTCGCCCAGCAGCTTCATGCTCACGCCCAGGCGTTTGAGGGTCGCCACGTCGCCCACCGGGATGCCGTGGATGCGCTCCATTACCAGCACGTTGCCGCGGGTCAGGTCCCAGTAGACCTCGGGGATGTAGAGGGCCTGGCTGTCGATGAAGTTACGTCGCAGCTGGGAGGCGTTGGCGGCCTCCCGCATCAGGTCCAGTTCGTCGAAGATGGTCTTCTCGTACTCCTGCACCACCTCCACCGGGCGCAGCCGGCGTCCCTCCTTCCAGTAGCGCTGGGCCAGCCGGGCGATGGTGAAGAGCAGCTCCACGTCACGCCGGATGATCTTCTCGATCCCCGGGCGCAGGACCTTGACCACCACCTGCCTGCCGCTCTTCAGGCGCGCGGTATGGACCTGGGCGATGGAGGCGGAGGCCAAGGGTTGCTCGTCGAACTCGTCCAGCAGACCCTCCAGGGGTTGGCCATAGGCCTTTTCGATGATGGCGCGGGCCTGGGCGCCGGGAAAGGGGGGGACCCGGTCCTGAAGCTTGGCCAGCTCGGTGGCCAGTTCGTCGGGTAACAGGTCGCGGCGGGTGGAGAGTATCTGGCCGAATTTGATGAAGATCGGTCCCAGATCCTCCAGGGTACGGCGGATGCGCACCGGGTAGGGGGCGTGTTCCTTGCGCAGCCAGAACCAGGGGGAGAGGTAGACCAGGAAGCGGATGGGGCGGAACAGGTGGGTGGCCAGCACCACCTCGTCGAGTCCGTGTTTCAGCAGTACCAGATTGATGTGGATCAGGCGCAGGGCCTGGGCGATACGATTCACCGGCCCCGCCCGGTGTTCGCCAGCCGTTTCTGGAGGCGATCGAGGCGGGCCGCGGCCCGTTCCGCATCGTCCCTTAGCCGGTCCACCTCGGCCAGGAAGGGCTCGATTTCGTAGCGGCCGGGTAGCAGCCGCAGCTCCTCCTGCAGGTACTCACGCAGGTCGAGTCCGGCGGTCTTGCGTGCCTGGCCCGCCCAGCCGAGCAGACCGCGGGTCAACCGGCCCGCCTCATGGGCGATGACGTCGCCGGTGAGATGGGAGAGCTGCTCCTCCCAGTCGATATCGATGCTGGAGAGGAATTCCCCGAAGCGATGGGCCAGCCCTGAATCGCCCTCGATCTCCACCGCACCGCTGAACAGCTGGTCGGCGCTGTCCTGGCTGGAACCCATGCGCGCCAGGTCCATTGGGGTGCCGCGCAGGGTGGCGTCCGCTTCGCCCTCGAAGTGGCTCAATAGCTGGATGCCGTTGACATCGGGGATGAGATAGAGGGCCAGTCCCAGGCCGATCAGCTCCAGCTTGATCACCCGTCCGTGCATCGGCGCCAGTCTGGCGGTGGCCTCCGGGTCGAGCCGGATGGTCTGGTTGAGCAGTTGCTCGAGGGCGGCAAAGGCGGCGGCGCTGATGGTCATGACCGATGATTCCAGGGGGCCGGGTCAGAGTTTGTAGCCACGGTGGATCGCCACCACCCCACCGGTCAGGTTGAAAAAGTCGCAGCGCTCGAAACCGGCCTGTTCCATCATCTGCTTGAGGGTCGCCTGGTCCGGGTGCATACGGATCGATTCGGCCAGGTAGCGGTAGCTCCCCTCGTCCCGGGTGACCAGTTTGCCGATCTTCGGCAGCAGCTTGAAGGAGTAGAGATCGTAGAGTTTCTCAAGAGGCTTGTTGGTGGGCTTGGAGAACTCCAGCACCAGTAGCCGGCCGCCGGGTTTGAGGACCCGGAAGATGGCGTTCAGGGCGAGCTGTTTGTCGGTGACGTTGCGCAGCCCGAAGCCGATGGTGACGCAGTCGAAGCGGTCGTCGGCGAAGGGCAGGTACTGGGCATCCGCCTGGGCATAGACCAGGTTGCCGGCGTGGCCCTCATCGAGCATTCGCGACCGCCCGCGTTCCAGCATGGCGGCATTGATGTCGGAGAAGACTACCAGCCCCTCAGGCCCCACTAGTCCGCTGAATCGGGCCGACAGATCGCCGGTGCCGGCGGCCAGGTCGAGCACCCGCTGACCACGCCTGACCCCGGACAGCTCGACCGTGAAACGCTTCCACAGGCGGTGGATGCCGAGCGACATCAGGTCGTTCATCAGATCGTACTTGTCCGCCACCGAGTCAAAGACCGAGCGCACACGCTCGGCCTTCTCCTCCAGGGGGACCGTCTCGAAGCCGAAATGGGTGGTCTTCTGTTGCGTCATTCCCGGTCCCTCAGTTGGGCGGCGCCTTGCGCTCATAACCGGCCTCTTGCAGGCGCTTGAGATAACGCTGCCAGTTGTGCTCGTAGTTGACCCCCAGCCTGTAGAGGGTCTCCCAGGAGTAGATGCCGGTGTTGTGCTCGTCGTCGAAGTGCAGGCAGACGGCATAGTTGCCCACCGGCTCGATGTGCGCGATGTTGACCGCCTCCTTGCCGACCTGCAGGACCTCCTGGCCGGGGCCGTGGCCCTGCACCTCGGCGGAGGGGGAGAAGACCCGCAGATACTCCGCCGGGTAGCTGAATTTTTTGCCGTCGTCGAAGCTGATCTCCAGCACCCGGGACTGTTTGTGCAGATGGATCTCGGTTGGGGTTGGATGGGACATGTCTGACTTCTCGCTCAAATTAGGGTTGAAAACCGCTCATTCTACCTGCTGGGGACAGCGACAAACCCGGCGCTGATGAGGTGATCTACAGGATATACTGACTCAGATCCTCATTCGCCGCCAATTCGGCGAGGTGCGCCTCTACATAGTCGGCATCCACGGTAAAGGTCTGGCCGGCGAGTTCCGAGGCCTCGAACGAGACCGTCTCCAGCAACCGCTCCATCACCGTGTGCAGACGTCGTGCGCCGATGTTCTCGGTGGTCTCGTTGACCCGCCAGGCGGTCTCTGCAATGGCCTTGATGCCGTCCGGGGTGAACTCCAGGGTCACCTGCTCGGTGGCCAGCAGGGCCTGATACTGCTCGGTCAGGGAGGCGTCCGGTTCGGTGAGGATGCGGATGAAGTCCGCCGAACTGAGGGCGTTCAGCTCCACGCGGATCGGCAGCCGCCCCTGCAGCTCCGGGATCAGGTCGGAGGGCTTGGCGAGGTGGAAGGCGCCCGAGGCGATGAACAGGATATGGTCGGTCTTCACCATGCCGTGCTTAGTGGAGACGGTACAGCCCTCCACCAGGGGCAGCAGATCCCGCTGTACCCCTTCGCGGGAGACGTCGGCGCCAGCATGCTCGCTGCGGCTGGTCACCTTGTCCAGCTCGTCGAGGAAGACGATGCCCTGCTGCTCAACCAGTTCGAGGGCGCGCAGCTTGAGGTCTTCCTCGTTGATGCGCTTGGCGGCCTCCTCGTCGCGCAACACCCCGAGGGCGTCCTTGATGCGTAGCTTGCGCCGGCGGGTGCGCCCGGAACCCAGGTTCTGGAACATGCCCTGCAGCTGGCTGGTCATCTCTTCCATGCCCGGGGGGGCCATGATCTCCACCCCCAGGGGCGAGGCGCTGACCTCGATCTCGACCTCCTTGTCGTCCAGCTCACCGTTGCGCAGCTTGTGGCGAAACTTCTCCCGGGTCGCCTGCGAGACACCGCTCGCGGGCGCCGCCTCCTCCTCCCAGCTGCTGGGCTTGGGACTGGGCAGCAGGGTATCGAGGATGCGCTCCTCGGCGGCCGCGCTGGCGTCCCCGGCGACCTTTGCCATCTCCATCTCGCGCACCATCTTCACCGCCGAGTCGGCCAGGTCGCGGATGATCGAGTCGACCTCCCGCCCCACATAGCCCACCTCGGTGAACTTGGTCGCCTCGACCTTGAGAAAGGGGGCATTGGCCAGCTTCGCCAGGCGCCGCGCAATCTCGGTCTTGCCCACTCCGGTGGGGCCGATCATGAGGATGTTCTTGGGCGTGATCTCGTTGCGCAGGGCCACCGGCACCTGGGCGCGGCGCCAGCGGTTGCGCAGGGCGATGGCCACCGCCCGCTTGGCATCGGCCTGGCCGATGATGTGCTTGTCCAGTTCGGCAACGATCTGCTGTGGGGTGATCTCAGGCATGCCAAGCCACTCCATCCACCATGGCGCGATGAGATGCCTGCGTTTTACAATGTGTCATAAAGCTACCTCGGGCTTGGGTCCCCGCCATTGGCAACGGCGGGACTGCGGGTCAGGCCTCGCTGGCGAGTTGTTCGAGAATCAGGTTGTGATTGGTGTAGATGCAGATGTCGGCGGCGATGTGCAGCCCCTTCTCGACGATCTCCCGGGCGCTCAGCTCGGTGTTCTCTAGCAGGGCGCGGGCCGCGGCCTGGGCGAAGGCGCCGCCTGAGCCGATGGCCATCAGGCTCTGCTCCGGTTCGATTACGTCACCGGTGCCGGAGAGGATCAGGGAGGCCTTGGCGTCTGCAACGCAGAGCAGGGCCTCGAGGCGGCGCAGGGCCCGGTCGGTACGCCAGTCCTTGGCCATCTCCACGGCCGCCCGGGTGAGGTGGCCATGGTGCTTCTCCAGCTTACCCTCGAAGCGCTCGAAGAGGGTGAAGGCGTCCGCCGTGGCGCCGGCGAACCCGGCAATCACGGCACCCTTGTAGACGGTGCGCACCTTGCGGGCGTTACCCTTCATCACCGTATTGCCCAAGGACACCTGGCCGTCGCCGCCGATCACCACCTGCCCGGCGCGCCGCACCGAGAGAATGGTCGTACCTCTGAACTGTTCCACGCAAACCCCGCCGATGACTGCAAACCGCCAATTGTACCCGACCCGTGGGGTGGTGAGAAATCACAGCGTGAGGGCCCGGTTCTTAACCTGGATGCGGGGCAGTGCGACGGGTCGGAGATCCTAGACCTCTAGCGAAATCCAGGCAACCAGTGCGGGCTGGCGGTCACTGTGAGAAATTCGTATGGTTTCCAGACCTATAGGGGTGCAGAAATTGCTTTATATCATGCACTTGGGAATCTATCCACGCCACCAACGACCCGCAGATTTTGCACAGGAGGCAAAACATCAGGCGTAGCCCTGTGCCTTCACCCGAAGGCCGCGAACGCTAATCAAGCCTTTGCGTCTAACCTCCATGGGCCAAGGCTGAATCCGTTGCCTATTTCTGCCAGAAGGCGGGGGTTAGCAGCACCAGCAGGGTGAAGATCTCCAGGCGGCCCATGAGCATTCCGAAGCAGAGTATCCATTTGGCATGATCGCCGAGGCCGGCGTAGTTGGCACCGACCCCTGCCAGGCCAGGCCCCAGGTTGTTGATGCTGGCGGCCACTGCCGAGAAGGCGGTCATCAGATCGAGTCCGGTGGAGGCCAGGACCAGGTACATTACCGAGAAGCTGGCGACATAGAGGGCGAAGAAACCCCACACTGCGTCCACTACCCGGCGTGGGATGGTCTTGTTGCCGATGCGGATGGGGATCTCGGCATTGGGATGGATCAGTCTGTTAATCTCCCGGGCCCCCTGTTTGATCAGCAGCAGGAAGCGTATCACTTTGATACCGCCGCCAGTTGAGCCAGCGCAGCCACCAATGAAGCTGGTGAACAGCAGCAGGATGGAGATGAAGCCGGGCCAGAGCGAATAGTCAGCGGTGGTGAAGCCGGTGGTGGTGCCGATGGATACGGCCTGAAACAGCCCGCGGATCAGCGAATCGCCCCAGTCGCTATAGACCTGCATGGCATGGAGGGAGACCGAGACGATGAGAAACACCAGCCCCAGGATGGTGATATAGCCGCGAAACTCCGGGTCTTGCAGGTAGACCCGCAGGCTGCGCCGACGCACCATCTGAAAATGCAGGGCAAAGTTGGCACCGGAGAGTATCATGAAGACCACTGCGATCAGCTCGATGGTCGCGCTGTCATAGTAGCCGATACTGGCATCATGGGTGGAGAAGCCGCCGATGGCCACGGTTGCGAAGGCGTGGCCGAGGGCATCGAATGGGCGCATACCGGCTGCCCAGTAGGCAAGTCCGCAGGCGATGGTGAGGGTCAGGTAGATCAACCAGAGCGCCTTGGCCGTCTCGGTGATGCGCGGGGTCAGCTTGCTGTCCTTCATGGGTCCCGGGGTCTCCGCGCGGTAGAGCTGCATGCCGCCGATACCGAGCATCGGCAGTACCGCCACTGCCAGCACGATGATCCCCATGCCCCCCAGCCACTGCAGCTGCTGCCGATAGTAGAGGATGGATATGGGCAGCCGGTCGATGCCGACGATCACCGTGGCGCCGGTGGTGGTGAGGCCGGAGATCGACTCGAAGACCGCGTCCGGGATAGAGAATCCGGAGTTCTGCGCCAACAGGAAGGGCAGGGCCCCGGTGAGGCCCAGCACCGTCCAGAACATCACCACCACCAGGAATCCGTCGCGTACCCGCAGCTCCCGATATCGTCTCCGTACCGGTGCCCAGATCGCCACCCCGAGCCCCAGGGTCAGTAGAAAACCATCGGTAAAGCCAAGCAGGGCGCCATCCTGATACCAGAGCGAGAGTAGCATCGGGGGCAGCATGGTGAGGCTGAAGAGCATCAGCAGCACCCCGAGGATGCGTTGCACGACGAACAAGTGCATGCTGGTTAGAGAAAGGTCACGCCGACCTGGAACAGCTTCTCCACCTCGCGGATCTTGCGTTTGTCCACCAGGAACAGGATCAAGTGGTCACCGCTCTCGATGCGTGTATCGTGGTGGGCGATCAGCACCTCCTCGCCGCGTACGATGGCGCCAATATTGGTCCCCGCCGGCAGCTTGATCTGCTCGATCGAGCGTCCCACTACCTTCGATGAGCTGCTGTCACCATGGGCCACCGCATCGATCGCCTCGGCGGCGCCACGGCGCAGGGAGTGCACCTGCACCACGTCACCGCGCCTGACATAGGTGAGCAGGCTGCCGATGGTGGCCTGCTGGGGGGAGATGGCGATGTCGATGCTGCCGCTCTGCACTAGATCCACATAGGCGGGGCGGTTGATCAGTGACATCACCCGCTTGGCCCCCAGTCGCTTGGCGAGCATGGCGGAGAGGATGTTCGCCTCGTCGTCGTTGGTGACCGAGCAGAAGACATCGGTGTTCTCGATATTCTCCTCCATCAGCAGCTGCTCGTCGGTGGCGTCGCCCACCAGCACGATGGTCATCTCCAGGCGCTCGGCGATCTCCCGCGCACGCCGTTCATTGCGTTCGATCACCTTGACCCGATACTTGCGTTCCAGGGTCTGGGCCAGGCGTTGCCCCACATTGCCGGCACCGGCCAGGATCAGCCGTTTGTGACGCTTGTCCAGCTTGCGCAGCTCGCTCATGACCGCGAGGATGTGTTCGGCGGCGGCGATGAAGAAGACCTCGTCGTCGGCATGGATGGTGGTGCGTCCGGAGGGGTGGATCACCTCCCCCTCGCGGTAGATCGCAGCCACACGCGCCTCCACTCCCGGCATATGTTCGTACAGGGTCGAGAGCTCATGGCCCACTAGCGGGCCGTTGCTGTAGGCGCGGATGGCCACCAGGCGTACCCGCCCGCCGGCGAAGTCGAGCACCTGCAGGGCCCCGGGGAATTCGATCAGCCGGCGGATGTACTCGGTCACCTCCTGTTCCGGACTGATCAGCACGTCTACCGGAAAGGCCTCCTTGTCGAACAGTTTGGGCTGATCCAGATAGCCCTGGGAGCGTACCCGGGCGATCTTGGTCGGGGTGTGGAAGAGGGTGTAGGCCACTTGGCAAGCGACCATGTTGGTCTAGTCGCTGTTGGTCACCGCCAGGATCATGTCGGCATCCTCCGCCCCCGCCTGGCGCAGGACATCCGGGTGGGCCGCATGGCCCTGCATCGTGCCCAGATCGAGACGGTTCTGCAGCTCTTTAAGCAGCTTACTGTTCTGGTCCACCACAGTGATGTCGTTGGCCTCGCTGACCAGGGCATTGGCTACTGAGCGTCCCACCTGGCCCGCCCCCAAGATAATGATTTTCATGTTTTACCCCTAACTGGTACTGCGGGAGGATGGATTCAGCGCCGGTCCTTGAATTCCACCTCCAGGGCGCGGAGTTTTCTGTAGAGGTGGGTCCTCTCCATGCCCACGTCCTTGGCCATGCGCGAGATATTGCCCTCGTGGCGCTTCAACTGGTACTCCAGGTAGACCTTTTCGAATTGTTCGCGGGCCTGGCGCAGCGGCTGGTCGAACGAGATCTTGCCATTCGTGCCCCCCGGGGTGGCCAGGGACTCGGGCGCGCCCAGGGCGGCCTCCACCTCTTCCTGGGTGATTTCGTCTCCCGCACCGAGGATCAGCAGGCGCTGTACCAGGTTCTTCAGTTCTCGCACGTTGCCGTACCAGGGGTGGTTGCGCAGGGTGTTCTGGGCCCCCACGGTGAAGCGGCGATAGGGCAGCTTCTCATGCCTGACGTACCAGTCCACGTAGAAGCTCAGTAGTTCAGGCACGTCTTCGGCGTGCTCGCGCAGCGCCGGCACGTGCAGCGGCACCACGTTGAGATGGTAGAAGAGGTCCTCGCGGAAGTTGCCGGCCTGCACCGCCTCCTCCAGATTGCGTTGGGTGGCGGCGATGATGCGCACGTCGATGTGCACCGGCTCCACTCCCCCAACCCGCAGGAACGAGCCGGTATCCAGCGCCCCCACCAGCTGGGCCTGGGCCTCCAGGTCCATGTCCGCCACCTCGTCCAGAAACAGGGTGCCGCCTGCGGCTTGCTCCAGGCGCCCGTAGTGGATCTTCTCCCCCTCTTCCTGGCCGAACATCTCGCGGGCCGCATTGCCCCTGTTGATGGTGCTGACCCCGACGTCCACGAACGGCCGGTCGCGGCGGATGCTCTGGGAGTGGAGGTAACGCGCCAGGGTCTCGCGCCCGCTGCCCGGTTCGCCACTGATCAACACCCAGGTGTCGTGCTGGGCGATGCGTTTGACCTGCTCGCGCAGGCGCTGCATCACCGAGCTGCGCCCGGTGGGCTCGTAGACCACCTGGCTGTAACGCCGCAGTCCCACGTTCTCCTGTTTGAGCTGTTCCGCCTCCAGGGCCCGTTCCACGGTCAGCAGCAACTTGGCCAGGGAGAGGGGCTTTTCCAGGAAGTCGTAGGCCCCCAGGCGGGTGGCCTCGACCGCCGTCTCCACCGTGCCGTGGCCTGACATCATGATCACCGGGCAGGGCAATCCCTCCTCATCCTCGCCCCACTCCTTGAGCAGCGAGATGCCATCGATGTCGGGCATCCAGATGTCCAGCAGGATCAGGTCCGGGCGGCGTTAGCGCATCGTTTGGCGTACGCTCTTGCCGTCCTCTGCAATGGCCACTGCATAGTCCTCGTCCTCAAGGATCTCCTTGACCAGGTTGCGGATGTCCGGTTCGTCATCGACTACCAGGATATAGGCCTCACTCATATCGCTTGCTCCTCCACTTCAGCCAGCATGGGCAACTGCACTACCAGGCAGGCGCCCTTGTCTTTATTTTCCGCCCAGATGGTACCGCCATGCTCCTCGACGATCTTCTTGACGATCGCTAGCCCCAGCCCGGTGCCTTTGGGTTTGGAGGTGACATAGGGTTCGAACAGGCGCTGCAGCATCTCTTCGCTGAAGCCCGGCCCGTTGTCCTCTACCTGCAGCTCGAAGAAGGGGCGGTCGTCCCGAACCACCCGCCGGGTGTGGATGTCGACCCGCCCATCGGGCTGTCCCGCCACCGCTTCCAGGGCGTTCTTCACCAGATTGTGCACCACCTGGCGCACCCGCACCGGATCTGCCTCGACCCGGGCCCCAGGGGCCTCCAGCCGGGCGCTGAATGCGACCTGCTTATGGCCTCGGTAGAGGTCGATGATCTCGTCGATCAGCCCGTCGGCCTCCAGCAGCTTGAGTTCCATGCGGGGCGGGCGGGCGTATTCGGAAAAGTCGTTGACCATGCGTTTCATCGCCTCGACTTGCTGCACGATGGTGTGGGTGGCCCGCTCCAGGACCTGGGCATCCTGCTGCGGCATGCTCCTGAGGTATTTGCGGCGCAGGCGCTCGGCGGAGAGCTGGATCGGGGTCAGGGGGTTCTTGATCTCATGGGCCAGGCGCCTCGCCACCTCGCCCCAGGCGGCATCCCGCTGGGCGGTGATCAGCGCGGTGATGTCGTCGAACAGCACGATATGCCCCTTGCGGCCGTTGGGTTGGGCGAACGGGGTGGTGCGGCAGATCAGCACCTTGCGGCCCTCGCCTCCATACAGGGTCAGCTCGCCGCGCCACTCCTCGTAGGCCTCCCGCAGGGGTTCGCGGAGGGCGTCGACGAACTGTCTGAGGACACTGGAGCGTAGCGCCAGGGCCTGCAGCGACTCCCCCTGGAGCTGCTGGAAGTCAACCCCGAGGATCTTCTGCGCCGCCGGGTTGGCGGTGCGCAGCTTCTGGGTGGCGTCGAAGGTGAGGACCCCGGAGGAGAGGCGGTCGAGCACTGCCTCCAGGTAGGCGCGCTGTCCCTCCACCTCGCGCTGACTACGGTCCGCCTGATCCCGGGCCTGGGCGATGCGCCGGGTCATGGCATTGAAGGAGGCCACCAGGAAGGCCAGCTCGTCGGCCCGCTTCGGTACCGGCAGCTGACGGTCGTAGTTGCCCTCGGCCACCGCCCGGGTGCCCTCGGCTATGTTGGTGATCGGGGCCACCAACCGGCGCGCCGAATAGAAGGCGACCCAGATCGCCGACAGCACCCCGAACATCAGCACCAGGAAGAGGGTCAGGGAGAAGTTGGTCTTCAGGGACTGGCGCAGGTAGGAGAGTTCCTTATAGCGGTTGTAGGCCAGTTCGAGCTTGTCAGAGAGGGCGCTGATGCGCTCCGATGAAGGGAACAGGCCTAGCAAGGCGTAGGGGCGGCCGCGCGGGTCGGGTACCGCGACCCGGATGATCAGGTCGTCGTTATCGCGTATCAGGCCGACGTAGCTCTTCCCCTCGCGCAGCTGCTGGAGTATGAAGTCGTCCGGCTTGGTAGGCGCCAGCTCGGTGGCCTCGGCATTGGAGTAGGCGATCACCTGGCCGACAATCTCGGTCAGCGACAGCTCCAGGGCACCGGACTGCTGGCGCAGATCGGCCACGGTCAGCGAGAGCGCGGACTCGGAGGTGTCGTCGATATGCTGCATCAGCTGCTCGGTGTACTTCAGCCAGATGCGCTGGTTCAGGTCCAGGGAGGCCTGTCCCAGCTTCCGGGCATCCTCCATGGCCTGGTCGATGCGCACGTCGAACCAGCTGTCGATGCCCCCCTGCAGGAAGCTGAAGGAATAGTAGTAGACTACCCCCACCGGGGCCAGCGAGATCATGACGAAGATCAGCACCATGCGCACCGTGAGGCGCGAGCCGGCCTGGTGGCGCAGGTATTGGCGGATCAGCTGGATGCTGTTGTAGCCGATCAGCAGGATGAGGATGAACATCCCCACCAGGTTGATCACCAGCAGGGGTACGAAGAAACGGCTCAGTTCGGCGGAGTTCTGCACCGCACTGCTCATCAGGTGCAAGGATACCAGCAGTAACACCAGCAACAGGAACACCGAGAGACCGCCGAAACGGAGTCGTCTTACTGCTTTAGAGGCCATTGGGTCCACCCACTCGTCAATTTCCACCCCTTGCTCAGGTAGGCCAGGGGACGTAGCGGCAGGGGCAGGGAGTCGATGTCCAGGTCCGCCCGCAGCCGTACATGATAGGCCACCCCGGGGATCAGCTGCTGCTGTTTCACCAGCGGCAGCCGGTTCAGCTCACCCAGGGCGTTGAGCGCCGCCTCGCGGGTGACGAAATGGGCGTCTTCGCCGCTTTGCAGGTCCACCACCCGGTAGAGCCCGGTCAGGGCATGGTAGCGGATCTGGTAGCGCAGCACCCTGGCCAGGGGACGGCGCTCCCAGAAGCTGCTCCAGACCTTCTCCACCAGCACCCGCACCTCCAGGGTGAGGGGCACGCCATTGCTTAGGGCCTCCAGGGCCTTGGGGCTCAGACGATAGTCGATCTGCGCGTTCAGGTAGTATTGCCCATCTTGCTGCTCGATATGCACCTGACCGATGTGAAACTCCGCCGCCCAGGACGCGCCGGCCCACAGCAGCAGCGCCAGTAGCCATGGCAGGGGGGCGACATTTGCTGGCCGGGTCATGCCAGCTTTCCCAGGCGGGCGTAGTAGAAGCCGTCCATCTCCTGCTCGCCCGGGGCGATCTGGCGTCCCACCGCACGGGGTTCCCCCCAGCCCACCTCCAGTGCCTGCTCCCGGGCGTCTGGATGTTGCGCCAGGAAGGCCGTGAGCTGTTCCTCGTTCTCCTCCGGCAGGATCGAGCAGGTCACATACAGGAGCACCCCGCCCGGGCGCAGCAGTGGCCAGATGGCGTGCAGGATTTGGCCCTGTTTTTTTACCAGGGGGGGGATGTCTCGGGCCTGGCGCAGGAACTTGATGTCGGGGTGGCGGCGCATCACCCCGGTGGCCGAGCAGGGCAGGTCCAGGAGGATGCGGTCGTACTGGCGCTGTGCCCAGGGGCCCTGGGGCCGGGCCGCGTCCCCCACCGCGAGTTCGGCCTCCAGCCCGAGGCGCTGCAGGCCCTCCCCGACCCGCTCCAGGCGCTGCGGGTCCAGGTCCAGGGCGGTCAGCTGCAGAGGTGCGACCGACTCCAGAAGGTGGGCGGTCTTGCCCCCGGGCGCCGCGCAGGCATCGAGCACCCGCTGCCCGGGCCGAGGGGCCAGCAGCGGGGCCGCCAGCTGGGCGCCGCCGTCCTGTACCGAGCAGAGCCCCTGGCCGAAACCCGGTAGCCGCTCTACGTCCAGGGGCCGCTCCAGCACCAGGCCGCAGGGGTTGAGGGGCAGGGGCCGGGCCTCCAGACCCGCCTCGGTCAGGCGCCCCAGGTAGGCCGCGCGAGTGGTGCGCGCGCAGTTGACCCGTAGGCTCATGGGCGGGCGCTCATTGAGGGCCGCTATTCGTTCCTGCCAGCTCCCAGGCCAGATGGCGCGCAGCCGCCCCAGCAGCCAGCCGGGCATGGCGTAGCGGCTGCTGTCGTCACCGTCGAGCTGGGCCAGCAGTGCCTCGCGGCGGCGCTGAAAGTTGCGCAGCACCCCATTGATCAGTCCTGGCGCCCAGGGTTTGCGCAGACGTTTGGCGGCTTCGGTGGTCGCATGTACCGCGGCGTGGTCGGCCACCCGCAGATAGATTATCTGATAGAGCCCGATCAGCAACAGGGCCTTGACCTCCCGCTCCCGGGCCTTGAGTGGCTTTCGCAGCAGCAGGCCGAGCAGGTGGTCGAGGCGGGGATACCAGCGCATTACCCCATAGCAGAGTTCCTGGGCCAGGGCCCGGTCACGCGGATCGGGCAGGCCGGGGAGCAGGCGTGAGCCGGCCTCGGAGAGGGAGCGCCCGGCCAGTACCTCCGCCAGCAGCCGGGAGGCCAGCAGCCGGGAGGGCTCTCCCGGGGCGGGGGCGTGCCCGCTGCCTGGCGGCGTCTGACGTCCCTGTGCGCTCCCGCGCCAGGGATCACCCGAGGACAAGGTCATCCACCGGATGGGCGTTGAGGAAGTCCGCCACCGCCATGGCGCGCTTGCCGGGCAGCTGCAGCCGCAGGATGCGTAGCACTCCCTGGCCGGTGGCCACCTCTATACCCGCCTTGCTGGCGGCGAGGATACGGCCCGGTTCAGCGGAGGGACCGTCTGCCGCCACCTCCGCCTGCCAGATGCGCAGGGGTTTGCCCTGCAGGTCGGTCTGGGCCACTGGCCAGGGGTCGAAGGCCCGCACCTGGCGTTCGATCTGGGTGGCGGGCCGGTGCCAGTCGATGCGCGCCTCCCGCTTGTCCAGCTTGTGGGCGTAGCAGGCCAGACTCTCGTCCTGGGGCTGGGGCGTCACCTCGCCCGCCGCCAGGGCCGGCAGCACCTCCAGCAGGGCTCGGGCGCCCAGCTTCGCCAGCCGGTCGTGCAGGCTGCCGCCGGTGTCGTCCGCCTCGATCGGGCAGCTCAGGGCATACAGCATGGGTCCGGTGTCCAGCCCCGCCTCCATCTGCATGATGGTCACCCCGGTCTCCCGGTCGCCGGCCAGGATGGCCCGCTGGATCGGCGCCGCACCGCGCCAGCGCGGCAGCAGCGAGGCATGGATGTTGATGCAGCCCAGGCGGGGGGCGTCCAGCACCGCCTGGGGCAGCAGCAGGCCGTAGGCCGCTACCACCATCAGGTCGGCGCCCAGGGCAGCCAGGGCCGTCTGTTGCGCCTGGTCCTTGAGGGAGGGGGGTTGGAAGACCGGCAGATCATTTGCCAGGGCGAGCTGTTTGACCGGTCCATGGAGCTGCTTGCGGCCCCGGCCCATGGGCCGGTCGGGTTGGGTGTAGACGCCGATCACCCGCTGTCCACTCTCCAGCAGGGCCCCCAGTGCCTCGGCGGCGAAGGCCGGGGTGCCGGCAAACAGGATCTTCAATTTATCAGCCATTTAGCCACCCCGGGAGTCGAATTATTTTGTCGCTTTGCGATCGGGATCTCAGACAAGGTCCTGGCCACGCATAAAGATGCTAAAAATTTCCACTGCTGCGCCGCTAGCTAAATGACCTGATGAGAGCCGCTGGGATCGTTGCCGCCCTGCCGGCTCTCCTTCTCCAGCTTCTTGCGGATGCGCTGCCGTTTCAGACTGGAGAGATAATCGACGAACAGCTTACCATCCAGGTGATCGATTTCGTGTTGAATACAGACCGCCAGAAGATCGTCCGTCTCCAGTTCGAAGCGCTTTCCCTCCCGGTCGAGGGCCTCGACCCGGATCCTTGCGGCGCGGGTGACCGGCTCGAATATGCCGGGGACCGAGAGGCAGCCCTCTTCCATCCGCTCCTCACCCGCTCTCTCGATGATGCGGGGGTTGATCAGGCAGAGTGGCTGGTCCTTCTGTTCGGAGATGTCGATCACGATGACCTGCTTGGCCACGTTCACCTGGGTGGCGGCCAGGCCGATTCCCGGGGCCTGGTACATGGTTTCGAGCATGTCGGCCACCAGACGCCTGACCGCGGCATCCACCTCGGCAACCGGCTGGGCCTTGTTCCTAAGTCTGGGGTCGGGAAAATGGAGTATGTCGAGAATCGCCATGGCTTTTAAAAAATCTATAGAATAGTTGCAAGAAATTACGCTAACATTATGATCATACTGGAATATGGCGCACCTTCAAGACAATGTTTCAAGCACCAATTCCAGCTTCAAGGGGTACCATGTACAATTTCCGGCAGGAATTCGCGCACCTGCAGGGGAAACTCTGATTCCATTCAGAGATTCTGCGGCACCTGGATGTGCCGCCGAGATCGATGGCCAGGGGCCATTGATTTGGAAGCGAGGTACGAACCGCGTTTGTACCGCAGCGAGCGCCGATAAGTCCAGGACGGGCCTGTTAGGCACTTCTCGAAGAGAATAAAACCCGGTCGCCATCAAGGGAATCAATATGCCTTATATAAACCAAAAAATCCTAGGGATCATCTTAGGCCTGCTCATATCCTGCGGTACACTGGCCGCCGGACCGGTCGTCCTCAATCCCAGCCACCCGGACCGCTATACCGTGGTCAAGGGGGACACCCTGTGGGACATCTCCGCCAAGTTTCTGCGCGATCCCTGGCTCTGGCCCGATGTCTGGTACGTTAACCCCCAGATTGCCAACCCTCACCTGATCTACCCGGGTGACGAGATCGTTCTCACCTACAAGGATGGACGGCCGTTGCTGAGCCTGCACCGAGGTGGCGGTATGGGCAAGCTCTCTCCCAAGGTCAGGTCCACCCCGTTGGGCCAGGCCATACCCACCATCCCGATCGACGCCATCGCCCAATTCCTCACCCACCCCTATGTCATGGAGGAGGGTGAGCTGGACAAGGCCCCTTATGTGTTGCATTTCCTCGACGACCATATCGTCGGCGGCGCCGGTATCGCCTTCTACGCCCGCGCCATCGAGTCGTCCCAGCCGACCCGCTACTCACTGGTGCGCCCCGGCAAGCCCTATATCGACCCGGACAGCCACGAGATCCTGGGCTACGAGGCCGACTATGTGGGGGCGGCGGACCTGTTGCGACCGGGGGATCCCGCCAAGCTGCTGATCAACTCTTCCGAGATCGAGGCGGCGATCGGTGACCGGCTGATCCCGGCGGCCGCTGACGAGCCCCTGGTCAACTTCCAACCCCGTTCCCCGAAACAGGAGGTCGAGGGCCGGATCATCTCGGTGCTCAACGGTGTCTCGCAGATCGGCCAGTACAACGTGGTGGTGCTCAACAAGGGGGCCAGGGACGGCCTGGAGCCCGGCCATGTGCTGGCGATCCTGCAGGGGGGGCACGAGATCCGCGATACCGTCCAGGGGCATGGCGCGATGGTGCGCCTGCCCCTGGAGCAGGCAGGCCACCTGATGGTGTTCCGCACCTTCCAGAAGGTCAGTTTCGCCCTGGTGATGGATGCCACCAAGCCCCTGCACGTGCTTGACTGGGTGCGTCCGCCAAGCCCCTGATGGCCATGCTTCCGCCGGGTCTGGGATGACCTGAAGTCATGCCCGCAGACGATATCACTGCTTGGCTGCTGGTCAGCCAGGCCCCGGGTATCGGCAGTCGCAAGTTCCAGAAACTGCTCGACCGGTTCGGCGACCCGAGGGCGATCCTGCGGGCCTCGCGTCAACAGTTGCAGGCCGCCGGGGCGCCGGCCCCTGGCATCGACTGGTTGCTGGCCCCGGACGAACGTGCCATTCAACCCTCCCTGAACTGGCTGGAGGGGCCCGGCCGCCGGCTGCTGACCCTGGCAGATCCCGCCTATCCCACCCTCCTCAAGGAGCTGCCCGATCCCCCGCCCCTGCTCTATGTGCAGGGGGATCCCGACTGTCTCAGCCAGCCCCAGCTGGCGATCGTCGGCAGCCGCAATCCCTCCCCGGTGGGGATCCGCAATGCCCGCGAGTTTGCCGCCTGCCTGGCGGGGGCGGGCCTGACCATCACCAGCGGCCTGGCCCTGGGGATCGATGGGGCGGCCCATCGGGGAGCCCTGCAGCGGGGCCGGACCCTGGCGGTCACCGGCACCGGCCTCGACCGGGTCTACCCGGCGCGCCACAAGGCCCTGGCCTACGAGATCGTCGAACAGGGCGCCCTGGTCTCCGAGTTCCCCCCCGGGGTACAGGCGAAGCCCGAGAACTTCCCGCGTCGCAACCGCATCATCAGCGGCCTCTCGGTCGGTACCCTGGTGGTGGAGGCCACCCCCCGCAGCGGTTCGCTGATCACCGCCCGCCTGGCCCTGGAACAGGGCCGGGAGGTGTTCGCCATTCCCGGCTCCATACACAACCCCCAGGCCCGAGGCTGCCACCGGCTAATTCGTCAGGGGGCCAAGCTGGTGGAGTCGGCACAGGACATCATGGAGGAGCTGGGCGCCCTGTTCGGCAGCCTGATCAGCCATCAGTCCAGCCCCCAGCCGAGTGCGCCGGGGGCCGGCAAACTCGACGCAGAGTATCGGCAATTACTTGATTCCATGGGTTATGACCCGGTCTCCGTGGATGAGCTGATCGAACGCACTGGATTGACCCCGGAGTCAGTTTCGTCCATGCTGCTCTTGCTAGAACTGGATGGGCATGTATCATCGGCAGCGGGCGGCTACTACTGCCGCAGCCCATCAGCGGATCCCCGCGCCGGCGGGAGAGAGGACGCATGAACGAAAACGTGGTCGATATACTGATCTACCTCTATGAAAACTACATGGATGGGGAACAGGCCCCGCCATCGGACCAGAACCAGCTGCGCGACGAGTTGCTACAAGCCGGCTTTCCCGCCATAGAGATCGACAAGGCCTTCGACTGGCTCGACGACCTGGCCCACAACGCCCAGTCGTCGCCAGGAGAGGTCCAGAAGAACAAGTCCCTCCGGGTCTTCACCGATGAAGAGAGCGCGCGCCTGGATATGGATTCCCGCGGCCTGCTGATCTTCCTCGAACAGAACGGCATTCTGACCCAGAACGCCCGGGAACTGGTGATCGAGCGCGCCCTGGCCCTGGATGCCCCGTTTATCGTTGAAGACGAACTGAAATGGATCATCCTGCTGGTGTTGATGAATCAACCCGGTCAGGAGACCGCCTTCGCCCGCATGGAGGACATGGTCTACAACGAGATCCCCGTCTTGCTGCACTGAATCCCGTCCGCCATCCGGAAATACCTGTCTCCCAGGTATTTTCAGAACGCGGGCTACTCCCGACTCACTATATGCGCGGGGCGTTCAACCGCCCCGCGTTTTTTATGGAACGACGCATTCGAACATGAATCTGGTTATTGTTGAATCCCCCGCCAAGGCCAAGACCATCAAGAAGTACCTGGGCGGCGGCTTCGAGGTGCTCGCCTCCTACGGACATGTACGCGACCTGGTGCCTAAAGAGGGCGCGGTGGACCCCTACAACAACTTCGCCATGAAGTACCAGGTGATCGAAAAGAACGATCGCCATGTGCAGGCCATCGCCAAGGCCCTGAAACAGTCCGACGCCCTCTATCTGGCCACTGACCCGGATCGCGAAGGCGAGGCCATCTCATGGCACCTCTCCGAACTGCTCAAGGCGCGGGGCAAGCTCAAGGACAAGCCGGTCTACCGGGTGGTGTTCCACGAGATCACCAAGAAGGCGGTCAATGAGGCGGTCGCCAACCCCCGCGACCTCTCTTACCCACTGATCGACGCCCAGCAGGCGCGCCGCGCCCTGGACTACCTGGTGGGCTTCAACCTCTCGCCCCTGCTGTGGAAGAAAGTGCGGCGCGGGCTCTCCGCCGGACGGGTGCAGAGTCCGGCACTACGCATGATCGTAGAGCGCGAACAGGAGATCGAGGCCTTCAAGGCGGAAGAGTTCTGGACCATCGAGGCCGATACCGCCAAGGCCAAGCAGCCGTTCAGCGCCCGTCTGACCCAATACCAGGGGAAGAAGCTGGAGAAGTTCAGCATCACCGACGAGCAGGCCGCCCATGCGGCGGAGCAGGTCCTGCTGGAGGCGGGGCAGGCCGGCCTGCGGGTCGAAAAGATCGAAAAGAAGCAGCGCCGGCGCAACCCCGCCCCGCCCTTCACCACCTCCACCCTCCAGCAGGAAGCCGCGCGCAAGCTCGGCTTCACCACCCAGCGCACCATGCGTACCGCCCAACAGCTCTATGAGGGCGTCGACGTGGGCGAGGGCACGGTCGGCCTGATCACCTACATGCGTACCGACTCGGTCAACCTGGCCGACGAGGCCACTGCTGAGATCCGTGACTTTATCGCCAAGCGTTATGGAGCGGATCAGCGGCCGAAAGAGGTGCGCCGTTTCAAGACCAAGGCGAAGAACGCCCAGGAGGCCCATGAGGCGATCCGCCCCACCTCGGTCTCGCGCACCCCGGAAGAGATCAAATCCAAACTCACCAAGGACCAGGCCCGCCTCTATGAACTGATCTGGAAACGCGCTGTTGCCTGCCAGATGATCCATGCCACCATCCACACCGTGGCTGCCGATCTGCAGTGCGGTGAAGGCAACAGCTTCCGTGCCACCGGCTCCACCATCGCCAAACCCGGCTTCATCGCGGTCTACCTGGAGGGCAGGGACGACGTCCCAAGCGGTGAGGGCGACGAGAAGATGCTGCCGCCCCTGGAGGAGGGTGAGACCCTGCCGCTGCTGGCCATCCGCCCGGAACAACACTTCACCGAGCCACCCCCCCGCTACAGCGAGGCCAGCCTGGTGAAGGCCCTGGAGGAGTACGGCATCGGGCGCCCCTCCACCTACGCATCCATCATCTCCACCCTGCAGGGGCGGGAGTACGTGGTGCTGGAGAAGAAGCGCTTCAAGCCCACCGACGTGGGCCGGGTGGTGAACAAGTTCCTCACCGAATACTTCACCCGCTACGTGGACTACGACTTCACCGCCAAGCTCGAAGACGAGCTGGATGCCGTCTCCCGTGGCGAGGAGGAGTGGATACCTCTGCTGCAGCGGTTCTGGGGGCCCTTCAAGGAGCGCATTGACCACACCCAGGAGAACGTCAAGCGCAGCGATGTCACCCATGAGGCGCTGGACGAGAAGTGCCCCAAGTGCAACAGCCCCCTCTCCATCCGTCTAGGGCGTCACGGGCGCTTCATCGGCTGCACCAACTACCCCGAATGCGACTATACTCGCGACCTCAACGCCGACCGCAGCGAAAAGGAGGAGCCGGAGGTAGTGGAGGGGCGCAAGTGCCCGGAGTGCGGTTCCGACCTGGTGATCAAGCGCGGCCGCTACGGCCAGTTCATTGGCTGCTCCGCCTACCCCAAGTGCAAATACATCGAACCGCTGGAGAAGCCGGAGGACACCGGTGTCACCTGTCCCAAGTGCAACAAGGGTACCCTGCTCAAGCGCAAGTCACGCAAGGGTAAGATCTTCTACTCCTGCTCCACCTATCCGAGCTGTGACTATGCGGTGTGGAACCAACCAGTGGCCGAACCCTGCCCGCGCTGTGGCTGGCCGATCCTCACCATCAAGACCACCAAGCGCAAGGGCACGGAAAAGGTCTGCCCGCAGAAAGATTGCTCCTTCGCCGAGCCCTATGAGCCGGCGGAGGGTGAAGCCACCTGAATGCGGACTCCCCATTCAGACCACCAGAGATCCATGCCCATCGCCCGCTATCTCATCGGCCCTCGGCCAGCAGTTCCAGGCAGCGTTCGCTGATCCCATCGACCGGCCCGGGATAGAGATAGCGGGGATTCTGCCTGGCGCAGTCCGCCGCCCGGGTGGCCGGTGGGCCCTCGATGGTGTGCAAGATGATGCTTCTCGACTCCACGCAAGTGGGCCGGGATGCGATGATGGAGGCCATCCCCGCGTTGGCGGCCCGCCGGACAATGATCGCCTGCTCGACCTGTTGTAGCAACAGCACCAGGGGCTTGCCGTGGACAAGCATTGCCGCCACCGTGGTATTTCCCGCATGACAGATCCCCAGATCATATTCGCCAATGACTCGCTCCATGGGCAAGGGTTTGTTGGAGAAGATAAGCCGGGCGGACGCCAACTGTTTAGTTCACATCAGGTAAGTCCGAAGAAGGTTCGTACTCGAACCCTGCATCCTGCCCAGTCTGTTGAGATGGTCACAGGCCATCGCGACACGAGCAACTGGCCATTCGGTGTGGCTAACTGCCCCTGGGTCGACCCTCAGCGAGGGCTGGTTGATGAACGGTCCTGGTGGAGCCGGCGAATGATCCCGATGGCTTCGGGCATATGCTCGAAGGCGTGGCTGCCGCCACTGAAACTATGAGTGGTGCCGATCCCCTGGTAGATCGCTGCAGCGATCCGCCAGTCGATCAGTTCATCACCCTGATCCAGCAGCAGGGTGGTGGGCACTCCGTCGTCCACCCTATCGATGCCGTATCGCCTCGTCGCCTCGACCATGGCTTCAGACAGGTAGTAACGTTCGTCCAGGGCCTCGTTGTATTGCCAGCCCACCACCTGTCTGAGCAGGTCCCAGGGCCGCAGGGCCGGATTGATCATCACCAGCTGGTCGACAGGATGCTGCCGCGCCAGGTATTGACCGTAGAAGCCCCCCATGGAGCTGCCGACCAGCAGCAGGGGCTGTTTGCGCCTGGTCGACTCGACCAGGGCCTGCTGCACCACACCGTTGAGTTTCGCCACCGCCTGGTCCGCCAGCTGGACCGGATAGGTCGGGCAGTCGACCGGGATCGGCGCCAAGCCTTCCCTGAGCAGCCGTCCCTTGTGCGAGCTGCCAGCGCTGTTGAGGCCATGCAGATAGAGAATCATGTCGGAAGACGTCAGGCCCCCAGGCTGCCGAGAGGGCATTCGATGGCAACGAAGGGCGGCCGGCGGACCGGCCCGTCGTCCTTGAGCGTGGCTAGCAGGCTCCCGTGGCCCTCCTCGAGGATATAGACCTCCAGGGTCTTCAGGTCTGGTGCCACAAGCCCGGGTTGACTGACGGAGTCCCGCGCATGGAGCGGCATCTTGGTGACCCGGCCGGTATGGGCCGTGGAGGGTGAAAGGGCCTCACAGACCCAGGCGGGTGCCAGCTCGAACCCGGAGTTCTCGGGCAGGGCGATGATGTCTGTGTCGGTGGCGACCTTATGAACGGTTTCTGACATAGAGGTCCTCAGAGGCCGGAAAAATGATCGACCTCAATTGTATCGAAAGATTGAGGAATGGCTCCGCTGCAGTTGGGAGACAGTAAGCACCTTCAGCCACAACGACCCGCAACGGCGCGGCATCCCCGGGGCCATCTCGGTGCTGCACGCCCACTCCCGCCGCCTGGACTTCCATCCCCCTGTGCACCGGGTCATGCCGGCCGCCGCCCTCGATGCGGATCGAAGACTCTGGCGGACCCGGAAGAAAAAGGGTAACAAATCCACGTTCCTGTTCAACCCCAAGGCGCTGGCCAAGGTGTTCCGCGCCAAACTGCTCGATGCCTTCACCCGCGAGGGGTTGTGCCTCCCCGGGGGCGACCCGGAAAAATGGGTCGTCGACTCCGGCGACAAGACGCTGCTCTATCTGGGGCGCTATGTCTATCGCGGCGTCATCCAGGAAAAGCCGATCATCACCTGTCGCAATGGCCAGGTGACCTTCCGCTATCGGGCCAGCAAAACCAGAAAAACCGCGAAGGATCGTTCCCGACGATCCTTTCAGCAGACGGCATACGACTACATGGAAGTAGGAGGTAGGGCGACGCAGGAGGCAAAAGCCGAGTAGCCAAATGCCCACTGTAATGGGTGGGACAGGGTGAAGGCCCGAACCTTCGGCAACGAGAGAGACGGGCGGATCTCAACGGCCATAATGCGCCCGACCGGGTGAAATGGCTTTGGCGGTTCGTAACCTAGCCAGGGTTGTAGGTCGCCATTCTATGGTGGTCTTTTGAAACCCTAAGGAAACGCTCCGTGCGGACCCGCATGCGGGGTGTTGTGGAGGCTGGGGGGGAGAACTCCCCGGTTATCCGACTAAGTGTTTTGTTGATCAGCGTATCTTTCTCAATGCCTGCTTTCGGCCAAGAGCCGCCGCTTAATCAGGTGCGTAAAAGCGTGGCCTGCACTCTGTTTACTTTCTATTTAGGTACTGGACAGGTTGCTCGCTAAAAAACTGTCCCACCATTAAGTTGATGGCTAGTCAGACTCCAATAATGAATCCATTAATGATACCTCTCGTTTACACGTTTTGGGATCCTTGGCAGGATCAATCTTAAGCGGGATTCGTACCAAATTATGATCAAAGCCCTCTGGACACTTATAACATTTCTTAGAAAGAACAGGAGACCACGCCGCCCCATCTGCACAACCAGCATTGCCACGTTTTGTTGCAGACCGATAGATATACCTATTATTGGGTTTACACTGCGCCTTCCTGCCATCACCTTCTTTTATTCTTGCAGGTTTGTAGCCTTTCGGGCATGTCCAACATTTCTTGTTTTTATACCAGACTTCTTTCGTAGCACACTTTTTAAATACACCTGTAGGTTCACTATGATATATGGCATCAACGTACTTGCTATTCTTTTGTCTGCAGTGTTTTTCATTAGCAGGATCCCCTAAAAAACGATTAGGATTCCTTGTAAAACCCGCCGGGCATGCCCAGCATCCGTCTTTGTATTTTTTCGATGCGGCGTATGACTCTGTGGCTCCAAATAATTCATCACACTTCTTTTTTATGCCGTCTTCCATTGCTGGTTTGTAATCATCGACTTTGTAGTAACGCATAAAACCAAACCCAACAATCACTACTAGTATCAATATTGAAATATTATAGATATTTTTAATCATTAGGTTCCGTGCTTCGCTCGCCCTTATTTTCCGACATCGTCCTGGTACTTAAGTATTCTTATGTTCCCGAGTTGAACCGACAGTTGAATGCTGTTATTCCTAAAACACATAACGATTGAATCGAACCGCGCTGATTTTTAGCGTCGGTTCGAGTGATTGGTCATGCCACAGACTCCTGGCGGACATCCCAACCAGGAAAGACGAGCACTGCGGGATGACACTTAAGCGCCCTGGCAAGAATCTTGGCCCGCTCCACTCCCAGGTTGACCCGATCATTTTCAATGGCAGAAATGGTGGATTGCGGGATGCCCGTTAGCTCAGAAAGCTCGTTCTGACTCATTTCCTGTAATTCGCGAAGAATCCGAACCGACTCCCCGACAGAGACATCCACCAACTTCTTTGCTTTTCGATAATTTTTCATTTTACTTCCTCCGATAATCGTGCGGAGTCACGTTAACCGCTTGAACAAAAACAAGATCCTTCTCGATTTTGTAGATGACGCGATACTGAATGTTTAGGCGGGATGAACGATGCCCTTTCCATTCGCCACGAAGAGCCTCATCCCTAAAGCCTTTAATTTGCTTCAACCCATTAGGGCCACTTATCAATATGATATCTTTCCATTTTTCATATCGTTTGAGCACGTCAATTGGCAGCGACGCAAGCTGCTTTACGGCTTTCCTGTGCTCGTATATCTCCCACATACCCTAATTAGTATATATACGTTATATGGTATGTCAACCCTGAGGCATAACGGCTGGCGTGAGCAGCGGAGGGACGCGCCAGCGT